>Ga0257126_1001447_pt1 | contig 17013 bp, 15 predicted proteins | sample SI060_120mmetaG_FD_190151 | JGI IMG/M metagenome (GOLD analysis project Ga0257126, IMG submission 190151) | Marine microbial communities from Saanich Inlet, British Columbia, Canada - SI060_120m | ecosystem: Environmental > Aquatic > Marine > Inlet | place: Canada: British Columbia | collected... | reverse complement strand
TTATTCATTAACTTCTTCTTCTTACTATCAATTAACTCATTCTTACTATTCATTAAATTATTATTAATATTATTCATTAACTTCTTCTTCTTACTATCAATTAACTCATTCTTACTATTCATTAAATTATTATTAATATTATTCATTAACTTCTTCTTCTTACTATCAATTAACTCATTCTTACTATTCATTAAATCATAATATATACTTAATGGGTCATGTTTCATTTCGTCACCACTTTCTTCATTATCCATTTCTTCTACACTTTCTTCATTATCCATTTCTTCTTCATCATCTTCATTATCCATTTCTTCTACACCTTCTTCATTATCCATTTCTTCTACACTTTCTTCATTATCCATTTCTTCTTCATCTTCTTCATTATCCATTTCTTCTTCATCTTCTTCATTATCCATTTTTTCTACACCTTCTTCATTATCCATTTCTTCTACACCTTCTTCATTATCCATTTCTTCTACACCTTCTTCATTATCCATTTTTTCTACACCTTCTTCATTATCCATTTCTTCTACACCTTCTTCATTATCCATTTCTTCTTCATCTTCTTCATTATCCATTTCTTCTACACCTTCTTCATTATCCATTTCGTCACCACTTTCTTCATTATCCATTTCGTCACCACTTTCTTCATTACCCATCTCGTCACCACTTTCTTCATTACCCATTTCGTCACCACTTTCTTCATTACCCATCTCGTCACCACTTTCTTCATTACCCATTTCGTCACCACTTTCTTCATTAGACATTTCGTCACCACTTTCTTCATTACCCATTTCGTCACCACTTTCTTCATTAGACATTTCGTCACCACTTTCTTCATTATCCATTTTTAATTGTTTATTAGATTTAAAAAATTTTTTAAATTTATTTTTTTCTACAATAGGTACATCTAACCATAACATTTTAGCTTTAGAGTGTATCTGTTTCATTAATTCATTATTTGACAAAGAATGTTTATTCCCTGGGAAAAAATTTTTTTGTATTGAATCTTTGTTTTCAGAAAACCATTTAATATATTGACTTAAATCACTCATTAATATATATAAATATATTAATTTATGTGACTTTTTTTTATTATGAACGCCCATTGTTGTAATCCTTGTCTAATTACAGGACTAATTGTATAATTATCATAATTTGATTTATTATTGTTACATAAATTCACCAATCTTATTCTCCATCTTCCAGATTTTTCACTAGCATATTTAATCCATCTATCAACTTGACGTACATCATCTTCGCATCGACGACCCATATAAAAACGACAATACCATTGAAACCATCCATATGGGTCATATTTTGTTATCCATCCACTTTTTTCCCATTCATCTAAACTTGAACCTGCTTTAACCTTATATTTATTAATTTCTACATTACATGTATTATTTGTGACATATTTTGAAACATCAAATTTTGTAAACCATTTTTTAAATTCTAAATGTTGATCTTTTAATTTACTTTTAATAATTGATGAATATATTGGTCTAAAATAAGTACCACCAAAACTACCCATTTCAAATACTTCTTTCGGGGTTAAATTTGGTTTAAAATTGGGATAATCATCAAATATTAAATCACCATTTTTATCTTTTTTTGGAATTGAATAGTTCTTAAATGTAATTTTTTTTTTCTTAGATTCTTTTTTTGTTATATTCTCATCTTTTAATTTAGGTTTTATTGCTTTTTTTAATGCTAAACTGTTTTTTGAACAATATTTTGATAAAATATGATAATCTATTTTTGATGACTTTCCGCCAGTTATAGCACTTGCTAATCTTGCTATACCCCATGATTTGGATGTTTGATTTGGTCGTGAACCTGAAGAATAATACGCCCCTTCTCCTTTTTTAACTATTTGTTTGAGACCTTTTAATTTACAATTAGTTTTTTTAGATAACAATGATGATGGATTGATAGACTCAATATTATATACTTTCCGTGCTTTTATAATATGAGGTGAAACTTTAGATTTAAATGAAGTTAATTTTTTTCGTTGATAATATTTTTTTTTTTTGTATTCTTTCTTAGATTTGTTTAATTCTGTTGCTTGTTTTTTTTTGTCTGTTGGTGATAAATTATTAGGAATATAATGTTTAGGTATCATATAAATATTGATTTTATTTTATTTTATATAAATATGTATAATTACAAAATAGATACATTAAAAAATGGATTACAAATATTGAGAGTTCCAAATAAAGAGACTAAATTAGTTATTTTAACATTATTTATGAAGTTGGGAAATGATATAGAAACCTTAAAAATATTAGAAATCGGACACTTCATAGAACATTTATTTTCAATGTTCACATCATCAAAATATCCAGATGGAAAAATAAATAGAGAAAATTTTGCTTTTAAAAATATAGATCTAGTTGCTGAGATTATAAATAAGAATATTAAATTTACTTTAGAATTCAAAAATGATAATCTAGAATATGTGTTCGATTTATTATCTAATGCATTGTTAGATTTTAAAGTGGATGAAGAAATGTTTAAACAAGAAAAAAACGCAGTAATAGAAGAGTTAAATGAAATAATAAAAGATAGCGATTATGACTTTGATACAAAAATAAATACTATAATATTTAAAGGTCATCAACGCGAATATTCACAAAAACATCGATTAATAAATACACGAAAACTTAAATCAAGTGATATATCAAAATATTTTGGTACTTATTTTACATCTAGAAATTATGTAATTGGTATTTTTGGGGATGTAAATACTAAATTGTATAATATATTCAAAACAAACATGACTGAACTCAGTAATATTAAACAATATACATATTCTAAATTTAATTTAAAACTGAATAAAAAGATAATATACCATAAAAAAAAAACAGATGTATCAAATATAAAACTTATATTCAAAATAGATTATAATTTGTTTGATCCAGAATATTATATTGTAATCGCATTACTTGATATATTATGTGGTGACCTAAATTCATTAATACTAAAAAAATTAAGAAATGAAAAAGGATTGATATATGATTGTGAAGCTGTTAGAGATATAGATGAAATAGATAGTGGTTTAAGCATGGTATATTTGTCAACATTATGTAATACACATAATGTATTAGAAGTTATAAGGTGTATATTAGAAATCTTGAATGAATTAAAAACAACTTATATTGATAGTAAATATATTAAAGCGTATAAATCAAAAATAGGAATATACAAGATAAAAGATAATTTTACTAAAAAACCAGATATGGTTTTGAATAGTTACTTAACATATTTATTATGGAACAAACCAATAGTGACTTTTAATAAAGAATATGAGAAATTGTCAACAATATCTATAGATAAAATAAAAAAAATGGCATCTAAAATATTTAATAAAGATAATATTATAATATGTTATGATGGAAATAAAAAATTAGATGGAGATATATCGGGATTAATGAATTTATTATTATAGTTTATTTCCTAATAATTTATGTCCAATAGACCAATACTTCGCATTATCTTTGTACATATTTACAAAATTTGTAATCATATTTTTTTTTAAATCAAGTTTAAATGATGACAGGGTGGGATTATTCACCATTGTGTCTAATCCCGAAGCATTTGGAAATGTTGTAGTATTATGAGTTTGTTGTATACCTTTTAAATGTCCACCAATATATAATATTATTTTTTTATCTTTTATAGATGTTATTATAAATTCTCTTTCTTCTGTGTCCAATAATAATAAAGATTCCATAATATAAGTTATTGTAAGATCTTCGTGATTATTATTATTATTGAAATACATTAAATCTGAAACAGATAATTTTTGATTCAAATAGTCTGCTAAAATAGGAATTATCATTGTAATATCTGGCGTTTTTCCCAATTCGGTTTTATTTCTCATTTTATAATATGTTTTAAATAATGAAACATAACATTTAATCGTTGCTTGTTTATCAATCGATTTAGTAATATATTTAGTAGAACTCTTAACTTGTTCAACGGCATCATGATTAGAATTATATGTCACTTTATCTAATTTATAAGGTGGTGCTAATATATGTATAACATTTAAGGTATCATCACCGCATATTTTTTCTTCTTCTGGTGACCATATTATTTTTGTTGGGTCCACCACCATCTTTCCCACCGACACTTGGGGACCGATTCTTCCCTTATAAAGAGCCTTACCATCAGAACCATCAAGTGGATTTGTTTGTGAATAATTAAAATATGATATTTTTTCTTTTTTTGTGATGATGTCATTAAAAACTGCGTCTGGATATCTTAATAGTTTATCTTTAGTACCAGTATATTTTATTAATTCATCATAAATATATGATTTGAATCTTGAATAATTAAATATATGTTTACAGTTATAACTTTCTATATATGAGTTACGCAAACCTCTCCAACTTGATTTAACATGACTAATTTTTTCTGGATTATTTGCGGCTTCTTTTTTTTCTTCTTCCGTAAGATTTTCTGTTCCATTTTTTATTATATGAGAACCAATTAATTGTGACTGACATAAATTATTACATTTTTGTCTGTTTGATTCATCATCCCAATTAGATTGTGTATTATATTCAAAATCATCTTTATTTCGACTACAATAATTTTTTTTTTCAATACCAGTACTATATCTCATAAAATCATTAGTTAACATGAATGTATTAACTGGTTCTACAAATATAATTTTCTTATCATTTTGCTTCATTATTTGTGTATTAGCAATAATATCTTTTATATTGAAAATATTAATATTAACATCTGTATCTGTTAATATATAATGTGGTAATTGATTGGGTGTTTCAACTTTTTTTATTGTGCTACTAAAATTAGTCTTTTCATCATCCGTTAATGGATCAAAAACCGCAATATTAGACAATAATTTAGGTATTACACACATAATATCCTTTATTATAGTTGTCCTACACTGACTAACAGATCTTTTCTTTTTTTGATTACATGTTTCTACAAGTGTTTCGTCTGAACCAATGTCTTTAATTATATAAGAATCATCTTTTGGTGATGATTCAGTTTCGGATAAAATTATATATTGTATATTTTCGTTTTTTTTTATATCGTGTTTATATCCTATAACTGAAATATCTTTAGAAATTTTAATTTCACTATCATTATCTGTTTCTTTAAAAATAGATTTGTTATCTACTACAAGATTGTTTTTTATAATAAAATTATCAGTTAGTTTTGCTTCTTTCTCTTTTTCCTTAATAATTTTTTTTTTTTTTGTTAATTCATCATACTCTTGCTTTGTAGTTTCAGTTTTTGGTCCCGTTTGCAAATCTTTTAGTCTATTTTCCAAATTTGTTTTTTCTGTGTTTTTTAAATGTATTATAAATTTTTCTATTAATTCTCTGTTAACTCTAGATTTAGTTTTTTCTTTTATAATTGTTTCTAATAATGTTTTTATTTCTTCATTGTTATTAAATAAATCATTGTTATCACCTTTTTGGAAACAATATAACAAATCATCAACATTAATTTTATGATTTATTGTTGTTCGTTTCACTTTCGCTTTCTCATTGCTCATTATATTAATATCCGTTATATTAATATCCGTTTGTCCTTTCTTACATTTTGATGTATCAACATACAATTCATGTTCCTTTTTTTGATATAATGTTGTTATATTTTTTTTAAGTCTTTTTATTAATCCTTTTAATACATTTTGTGATGACCCTCCAATAATAGATTTTGTTTTATACCCTCCATTTAATCTTTTTTTTTTATTAGAACCGCGTTTATTTTTAGAATATCCCATTTTCTTTTTGGAATATCCCATTTTCTTTTTGGAATATCCCATTTTCTTTTTGGAATATCCCATTTTCTTTTTGGAATACGAACGTCTATTTGATTTCATATAATATTATAAAATATAATTATTATGTGTACAATGTTTCTTATTCGAATTCGGATGTATTGTTTGAACAAATATAATATTATTATGTGTACAATGTTTCTTTTTTGAATTCATATGTATTGTTTGAACAAATGTTTTTTAGATCATCTATTGTATCTAAAATATTTTCACAATAAATATTTCCAAATAAATATTGCTGTAATATTGCTGTTGTTAATTTCAAATGTTTAATATTTTTGTAAAATTCATCGAATTTTTCTTTTTGAGATGGAATAAATTTTTCAAACATGGCCTTTATCTGTTTTTTTGTTGAATATTTAAATTCGACATCCATATCTATTCTTCCTGGACGCGTTAATGCTTTATCTAATACCATTTTACAATTGGTTGTCATAAATATAATTTGGTCTTCCAAATGAGATATACCATCTAGACTATTTAATATTCCACTAAATGAAATACCCGTTTTATTCTCATCACCTTTTTTTCGTTCTTCAAATAATACATCAATATCTTCTAATACTAATATAGTATTTATTGGTATTTTTCGCAATGCTCTCATAAAGTCTAAATCGCTCATATCTTTTACAAAATGTAGTAATGCCACATCCATATTTAATTCTGATGCTAAACTAAATATCAATGAACTTTTTCCAGTACCAGGATATCCATGAAATAACAAGTTTAGTTTGTAAGGAATACCTAAATCATTATACAATTGTTTGGTATCAGTAGACAAAAAATGTTTAATTTTATCATGTATTTTGTTTTCAATACCACCTAAATATATCGTCGATAGTTTTCTTCCTTGTCGTTTTTCGATTGTTTCCCAATATTCATCCCATACATATATCGTTGTTTTATTCAATTCCTTTTTTTTATCCAATACATTATCAACATAAAATTTAGAAGCGTCTTCAAAAAAATCTTCTAATAATTCTATTTTAGATTTATCTATATAAATACATACTTCAGAATGAATTTTAGAAGTATTATCTAATCCAACTGGATTTCCAACATTATTAATAGAAATATAAATATCCGAATCTTTATAATTTAATTCAAATATACCTTCTCCAAGAGTTTTGAATAATTCGTTTTTTTTATCTTTATTTTTAAACTTACTACTGTAAATAATACTATTACTATTAGAATTATTAGATTTTATACAAGTAACACCATAAAATGTAATTGAATGGTATAAATGGTCATGTTCATCTATTTTTATTTTTGTTATATTTGGATTATTTTTAAATTTATCACACATCTTATATATATAAGTAATTGTAGTTTTAAATTAAAAAAAAAAAATGATTTATTAAATTTATATAAATAATAACTTTATTATGAAACTATATAAACTTAACGATTATAAATATAATAATTAAGATTAGTAAAGTATATAAATATTTATATGATTTAATATTAGATAATGGTTTGATTTTATTATATATTGGATATGGTTGTGTCGGCTGTTTCCAATTAAAAGTTGTAGACATTTTTCCTTAATTAAAATAATAAAAAAAATCAAATCAATTTTACAGTTTAAGTATACGAATGGGTTTATAGTTATTTTTAGATGAAGAAACTCCATTGTTTAATATTTCTAAAATTTCAATTTTATTAGTACTGAATGTATCTGATATACCAACATCGACTCTCCATAATTTATTGTCACACTTACTATTAATAGTATCTTGTACTGTATGTCCGACAATCATATGTCCTACATTTAATAATTTTGACACTTGGTTAAATGAATCACATTCAGGGGTATTTGAACCATAGTTTCGATTCCATATTACACCAGTTTTGTCTAAAAAATATTTTTGTATATCACTATCTTTCCATGTTTTTTTACCTTGTAAATACAGTCGCATTAATGTATTAATATGTTTGATAAAATGTTCTTTATCATTTTCATTTATATGTTCTGGAAGTATCCCAGCATGGACAAATATAAAATCCCCTATTTTTAATACTACATTCCGTGTACATGATAATCTATTAAATAAAAATCCACCTGGTGCAAATATTTTTTCACGAACAATCTTACCTCCTTGTAATTCAATATCTTTATTTGACGAATACCTAAAATCACCTAATAAATTCATAATTTCATGATTACCAATTAATGAATATACACCACCATCATAGTGTTCGGCTTTATTATGTATTCTGTCCATAAAATTTATTAATTCAAGTTCACCATAAGATTCGGTATTTCCACGACCTCCGCCGTCTAATTGATCCCCTAATTGTACTATTTTTGTATTTTTTGGTTCAACAATCCAGTTTTCATTTATATCAATAATATTAAAATCTATAAATAATTGTTTTGTTTTTTTGTAGTCAGCGTGAAGATCGCCAATAACTAATATTCGATCTGTTTCTGGAATTATACCATCATTATATTTATTACATCTAAAACTATTCATAATTATTATAAATACAGAAATTAATATTAGTATAATAAATGTATTAATCATATAATTTATTTAATGATAAGTTTATTATAATCAATTTTTATATTACAATGTATTAATATGTTTTTCTACTTATTACAAAATTCAACATTAATAGAACAAGAATTAGATAAAAATACTAAAACCACAAAAATAATATTATATGGTGGTGTTTCATATATAATATTACATGCCACATTATTTATAGGTGGTAAAGATGCGTTATTTTATAATTTAAAAAATTATTTTTGGTTATTTTTGGTATTGGATATTTCTATATTTGTTGTAAACAATAAAGATATCACTTTTGATATAAATAATTACATTAATACTATTTTTAACAAAAAACAGAAAAGTTCTATTAAAAATAATACAACACCAAAAAATAAATTAATTAGAAACGAAAAAAAGGTAACATTTGTGGATGATAATGATTACAGTTCAGATAGCGACTCCGATATTGGGACAGATATAGATTTTGAAGAATTTAAACAATCTCTCTCATTGTAAATATAAGGTATAATCAAACTTGGTTAATTCGCATAACTCGGTATCGTATACTATTTTTGTTTTTTTAATGATATCAGTTTGATACGTTTTATCAAGGTCTTTATTGGATTTGTATAAAATAGTATTAAATTCACTTAATGATATAGTTTTGTTATTCAATAATACATCTAAATATTCATTCATCTTTTTTTTTTTCAATCTTGGTTCTAATTTATTCCATGGACGAGAATATATATTAATAACACGGTTATTTACATAGGTTTCCATTGTTTCGATATTATTTTTCAAAATATCTTGAATATTTTTTTTTTTAAAAACAGTATTTTCTACAGTTTTTAAAGAATTTAATTCATGTTTGATGTCGCTAATACTCATTATATATATTACACTAATATTTCTTAGGTTGTTTAAATTTTATATATATCCAATCAAGTAGTAATATAGATTAATGATATTTAATTTGTATATATTTTTATCGTCTGTTATTGTTGTATTTAAATAGTTATTGGCGATATTATTTTTGTTATAATTATAGATATCATTATAAATTGATGTTGTTTTATATTTATACAAATCTAGAAATTTAGTTTCTTTAAACCCACTAGAAATACGTGTGTTCAATACTATAATATATAATTTATTTTTGTAAATATTGATAATTTCTTTTGGAATTATATTCAAAGATTTCAAAATAGTGTTTATATTTTGAGATTCAAATAGTTGAATATAATTAGATGTATAATACAAATATGTTTTGTTAAGATTTATTTTTTTGTTGATATTAAGATTACACGATTGAAATATGAAAATTATACCTATACTTGTATTTTTAGATGAAATAAATAATCTTTTTTTTCGTATTAGTTTCATATTATAATATTGGTATTTATTAATGAAATTAATATTTTTATTAGTATTTTTTTTAATAATTTTATTCTTGTATTTAAAGATTAAAAATGATACCGAAAAATATGAATCTATAAGTGTAGATTCGATTAATTCTGTTACTAAATATGAATGTAATATATTAATAGATACAATATTAATGAATATAAATACAAAATACAATAAAAAATTAGTACGTGGTGGATTAGATAGAGTAGAAAAAACTATACATAATGATAGTATAAATTATAAAATAACTATTTTTATATATAATACTGAAAAATTTACAAATAAAAAGATTCTGTTTGATATTACCTATAATAGTAATAACATTATTATTAATGATATAAAAAATGGAAACTCACGAGATATTTTAAGCGAAGAACGTGATGGAATAGCATCACGAGGATCTATATTGTACAAACCAATAGTAAATACAGATAATGTACATCCATATTCAACCTTGAAAAATAATCATGTCATAATAAATTATAATAGTACTATTAAACAACAAGATGATAAAAATGAATGGATTCTTCCATTAGATGCTCCCAAAATGTATACGAATCAACCAAATGAACCATTATTATGGGATTCATTTGGAATATCAAATAGAAAAACCGGGTGTAATGATAAAAGTATAATTCGTCCAAATTTTTTTGTAAATAATTTTACAAAACGCAATGATTTGTATGATTGGATGTTTGATCCAGAAAATGCTTCATTAACAAATAGGCCTATTTAAATTTAGTAATATTTATTTAATTTGACTAAATTAAGTAAAATTAATTATTGTGTTGTATATTTTTTTTAATGAATAATCATTATTGTAATTATTATATATTCGAGAATTTATGTTTTCTGTTAAGTTTTTTAATTCTAAGATTGTATCAAATTTACTATTATTATATTTAGAATACAGATTGTATGTTGTTTTTCGTTGTACCAATAAATTTAATATTTGGGTATCTATTTCATTTAATGAATGTAATATTTCTTGATTCAATTCTATTTCTAGATTTTTAATTTCGTCATCCTTTTCGGGATGTTCTTCAAATGTATTCATTTATAATAATAAATGAATATACTGTTAAATCAATGAAATATTAAATAAAATTGATTTAATATAAAGATTTTTTAATACTTATAAATAATGAATGAATTAGATTTAAAAAAAATATACGATGACATATTTTTAAATTGTTACCTAAATAATACAGATTTGTATGATAATGATGTTTTTAATACTCTTGAATATTTAATATTAGATATATACAAAGAATTTAATACTATTGAAAATATAGACACTTTAAAGAAAAAAATTAACAGCATTATTAAACAAGAACAAAACAGTGTAAAAAGTCCAATATATGATGAATCTACATTATTATATTTAGAAAATCATATAAAATATTTAGAAACAATACCACAACCTGAACAAAGAACTAAGGAATGGTATACCTTTCGAAATAACAGATTAACTGCTAGCGATTTTTACAGTGTTATTGATAAAAATGATGGTGCTAAAATAAATGATTTAATTCAATCAAAATGTGGTATATTAAAACCATTTTTGACTAATGCTGCTATATTACATGGTGTGAAATTTGAGCAAATTGCCACTGAGATTTATGAGAAACGAAATAATTTGAAAATATTAGAATTTGGGTGTATTCCACATCCAACCATACCTTTTTTTGGGGCATCTCCAGATGGAATAGTTAGTTATGAAAGTAATAATAAAAATTATGTAGGACGAATGCTAGAAATAAAATGTCCTAAATCCAGAAAAATAACAGGTATAATTCCTGATGGCTATTATGCTCAAATACAAGGTCAACTAGAAGTATGTGATTTAGAACTATGTGATTTTTTGGAATGTGATTTTCAAAAGTACCAAACCCGTGAATCCCTTTTCAATGATACTAATCCAGAAAAAGGTGCTATAATTGAACTTTATGACACAAAACAAAAAAAAACAATATATTATTATTCAAACGATGAAGTAATAAAAGATTCTACTACATTTGAATCCTGGAGTGATAGTATTATAAATCCTATATTTGAAGAAAAAAATAATCATTTAGAATATTTAACAACTGTATATTGGTATTTGAATAAATTAAATGTTGTATTGGTAAAAAGGGACCGTAATTATTTTAAGACAAATTATATAAAAATAAAAACTTTTTGGGATAATGTATTGAAATATAGGGAAATTGGTATAGATAAATTAGAAACTAAACGTAAGAAAAATATATACTCTTATAAAGTACCTGAACTAAACTTTTTAGATTAATTTAATACAAATAATCCATAACAACTGATGGATGATCCATTATATATTGTTTATCGTAGTTAATTTTTTGTTCAAGTACTTCGATTAGTTTATGATAAATATATCTCAAACAAAGTGTGTCAGATGTAGCACGGTGTGTTCCACATGTTACATCAAAATAGATTGCCAACGACTTCATAGAATAACTAGTCAAATTTGGTAATAGTTTTTTAGCCAAATTAAGTGTATCAATAAATTCAATATGTTTGTAATGAATATAGGTAGATGGATTTTTTTTATTATATTTTTTTATAGCATTTATAAGAAATATTCTATCAAAAGCATCACAATTATGTGCTACCAAATAAATATTATTTGATTCCATATCAAAGTTCACAAATTTCATGATGTCCGAAATATGATAATTCATTTTTTTTTTATTTTCAACTTCGTCTGGATGAATTCCAGTAATTTCGGTAATCTTTTTACTAAATTTTGTTCCAGGATTAACCAAATCACTAATAATCAGATTGTAATCATCTAGTGTATCGCTATCAATACTTTGTGAATCTTCTTGAATAAACGCATATTCTATAATCTTATTATGATATGGGTTCAATCCAGTTGTTTCAAAGTCGAAATAAATAAGGTCTGAATGTTCTTTAATATCTGTATTTTCTGGGAAGAAATAATCAATAAGTGTAGTAAATGGTGTCAAGAATGGGTTGATCATTGTTTTAAGTACATAAAATATTTATTAAATGTTTAAATCAATTTTCTCAAATTAAAATATTTTTTAAATATATCTAAAAGGATGATAGGTTATAATAATAATATGGAATTAGATTATGTTACAAAAAGGGATGGAACCTCTGAAGAAATACAATTTGATAAAATATTACGTCGAATAAAAAAATTATCCGAAAAATTGACTATAAATCCATCAAAGGTAACTCAAAAAGTGTGCTCGCAAATATATCCAAATATCCACACATCAGAAATAGATGAATTGGCTGGACAAATTTGTGCATCATTATCGACCGAACATCCCGATTATGGAATATTGGCATCTAAAATAGTAGTATCGAATCATCATAAAAACACATATCCATCATTTACTGAAACAAGCAAAGCTTTATTTGATGAAGGATTAATTAGTAAAAAGGTATTTTCAATTATAAAGACACATGGTACTAAATTAAATGATGTTATAGATTATAACCGTGATTTTTTGATTGATTATTTTGGATTTAAAACATTGGAAAAAAGTTATTTAATGAAGATTAATAACAAAGTTACCGAAAGACCGCAAGATTTATTTATGAGAGTTTCTGTCGGAATTCATCACACCGATATAAAAGAAGCAATCGAAACATACAATTATATGTCCAACAAATATTTTACACATGCTACTCCTACATTATTTAATTCTGGAACACCAAGACCACAATTATCATCTTGTTTTTTGTTATCAATGAAAGATGATAGTATAGATGGTATTTTTTCTACATTAAAGGATTGTGCTTTGATTTCTAAATGGGCTGGTGGTATTGGTTTACATGCCCATAATATTCGATCAAAAAACAGTAAGATAAAAGGAACCAATGGAATATCGAATGGATTAGTTCCGATGTTAAGAGTTTTCAATAATACTGCTCGGTATGTTGATCAAGGAGGTGGAAAGCGTAATGGTTCTATAGCAATATATTTAGAGCCATGGCATAAAGATATTAATGATTTTTTGCTTCTCCGTAAAAATCATGGTAATGAAGAAGACCGTGCCCGAGATTTATTTTATGCTCTATGGATTCCAGATTTATTTATGGAGCGTGTCAAAGAAAATGGGAAATGGACATTATTTTGTCCAAATGAAGCCCCTGGCTTGGCAGATTGTTATGGGGAAGAGTTTAATAATTTGTATTCGAAATACGAGAGTGATACAATATATAATGGTAAAACCGTTGATGCTCGCGAATTATGGTTTACTATTTTAGAATCGCAAATTGAAACTGGGAATCCATATATATGCTACAAAGATGCTGCCAACAAAAAATCAAATCAACAAAATCTAGGGACAATAAAATCAAGCAATTTGTGTACAGAAATTATGGAATATTCTTCTCCTAAAGAATATGCTGTGTGTAATTTAGCGTCAATCGGCTTATCTAAATTTGTTGTCGATGGTGTATTTGATTACGAGTTACTTTACAAAGTCACTAAAATAATTACCAAAAATTTGAATAAAGTCATTGATATCAATTATTACCCAATTCCAGAATGTGAATATTCTAATAAATTACATAGACCAATTGGAATTGGTGTTCAAGGGTTGGCTGATGTATTTGCGATGATGAAATTACCATTTGATTCGGAAGAGGCCTCTAAAGTGAACAATAATATTTTTGAAACAATTTATTATGCTTCTATTGAAACCTCGTACGAAATATCAAAAAAACGAGAACCTGTGCTATCTAGGATTAAGGAATTAATTGATATTGTATCAAGTACTAAAGATTCGAATGATGAATTGCTTGAATTTAAAAAGGAATTAGCAAGTTTGAAAAAGATTCATAAACCAACAAAAGAAGAACTTGTTAAAGAATCATTATTGGGTAGTTATTCTAGTTTTGAAGGAAGTCCATTATCAAAAGGTTTATTTCAATTTGATATGTGGGGAGCATCGGGTAGTGATCGGTATGATTGGGAATCATTGCGTGGTGAAATAATGAAACATGGTATTAGAAATAGTTTGTTAGTAGCACCAATGCCTACAGCATCAACTTCCCAGATTTTAGGAAATAACGAATGTATTGAACCGTTCACATCTAATATATATTTACGAAGAACATTGGCTGGTGAATTTGTAGTGATAAATAAATATTTAATCCGGGATCTAATAGAATTAAATATATGGAATGATGGACTTAAAAATATAATTATCAAACATAATGGTAGTATACAAAGCATAGACATTATTCCAGATAGTATAAAGGCTATTTATAAAACAGTGTGGGAAATTGGAAATAAGACATTGATTAATATGGCGGCTGATAGAGGACGATATATATGTCAGTCTCAAAGTTTGAATTTATTTATGGATAAACCAGATTTTAATAAGTTATCAAGCATGCACTTTTATTCTTGGACAAAGGGGTTAAAAACTGGCATTTATTATTTGCGAACAAAACCAGTGTCACAGGCACAACAATTTACGATTGAACCTGAGTCTAACCCAAAAAATGATGGAAAATTCGTATGTAAAAAAGATGATCCTGAATGTTTGTCTTGTGGGTCATAAAATTTGATTTAAATTAGTTAATATATATGAATGTCTAAAAATCTATTGTAAAAGGGAGTATACAGAAAATACGGTCTATAAAAAATACATTACGAAATGGTAACAATGTTAAATATCGTCGATATTGGAAATCGGTATGTAAAAAAATGAATAAAAAATCAAAAAAACATATAGTTCGTTATAAGAATAATATGGAAGTATGTATAGAGGATTACGATTGGGCAGAAAGTACCAAATTGTAATGGTACTTATATATAATGATTTACTATATTTAAGATAAATGTTTATTAAATAGTGTATTAGATGATTCTAAAGCACCTTCTATCCATGCTTGTCGTGAACTGTATGAATCCCCACAAATAAATAAGTTATAGTTAGATGGTTTTAATATTTTAATTTTTAATTTATCGCTATTATAATTTGGTTTCCAATATGATGCTCCCGAATCCCAATAATGGTTTAAAATATGTTTGGGTTGACTAATTTTTTTATCTGGAAATATTTTATTTAATTGTGTTGTTATTTCATGCTTCTGTTGTTTTTCATTCATTTTATGCCAATATCTAGCATTTTTTCCATCGGTATACGATATCATTATTAATCCAGTTTTTTCATTTATAGGTATAATATATTTTATCTTTTCGTTTGTCACTATTTTAGGTAAATCTTTGAACCATATTTTATCATAAATAGCATATATACGAAGTAATGGTTCAACTTTAACCGAATTTATTAAACTATCTATATTGAATTGTTTCAAAAATCTCATTTTCTGTATATTTAATCCATCACATGCTAATATTACATTATTACTAGTCTTTGTAATTACGTTATCATTGAATCTGAAATAGCATTCAAATGATTTGTTTATTACTTGTAAATTAGATAACATATGGTTCAATTTTATTTTTCCACCACGTTGAATAAAATCTTGTTTCATTTTTTGAATCAATTGACTTAATCCACCATTTAATATATAAAATTTAAGTTTATTATTAAGATCGAGTTCTAACAATCTTAAAGAATCGTATGCATTCGTAATACATATTTCCGAATAATATGGATAACTATGTTTTAAAAAATCAGCGGTTTGTTTATCATACACATCTACTATAACATCATACAATACATTAGATTTTAAATAATGTTTAGTAAATTTGTGTTTGAACAATTTTTCTAATAGTTCATCAATAGTATCAACATACGAAGATGTAATTTTTTTAGTAAATACTATATTAGTTTGTGTGGGTATTTCAATAATCTTAGAATCTAAATCGTATTTTTTTAATAATGATAATAGATGAACATGATTTCTATTAAACCTTGCTGCTCCTGCTTCATATTTTATAGTGATTCCATTTATTTTAGGTTTATTAGTGTATATTCTCCCACCAATATATTCTGATTTTTCATAAATAACAACATTTTTATTAGGGTATTTATGTAATAGTTTAAGCCCAATGTTCAACCCACTAATACCACATCCAATAATGGTATAATCCATATATATAAGATTATATTTTATTCATTATTAATTTATTAATCAGTATTTTCTTCATCAATTTTTGTTAATATTGGTTTAAATAAATTTTGTTTAGGGACCGGGATTGTATATCTTTCATTAATATATTTTGTTTTATATTCGTTTATAACATTATTATACATACTAAATTTATGTCTGTGTATTTCTGTTGTTTCAGAATTCTTA
>Ga0257126_1001442_pt1 | contig 17044 bp, 10 predicted proteins | sample SI060_120mmetaG_FD_190151 | JGI IMG/M metagenome (GOLD analysis project Ga0257126, IMG submission 190151) | Marine microbial communities from Saanich Inlet, British Columbia, Canada - SI060_120m | ecosystem: Environmental > Aquatic > Marine > Inlet | place: Canada: British Columbia | collected... | reverse complement strand
CCTGGAAGCGATAGGTCTGTCACCTGGTCCCGATGCAGAAAAGATCGTCCTGCTCCGTCGCCTCTACTTCGACCTCATCGGCCTGCCTCCAACGCCGGAGCAGATTGGACAGTTCATCAACGACGAGTCGCCGGGGGCGTATGAGAGCCTCGTTGACCGCTTGATGGAATCACCACGCTTCGGCGAACGTTGGGGGCGTCACTGGCTTGATGTTTCGCGTTTCGCGGAATCGATGTCCTTGCGCGGGATCTTGCTCAAGCATGCCTGGCGATATCGCGACTACGTGATCGAGGCGTTCAATGATGATCGCCCCTACGATCAGTTTCTTAGGCAACAACTCGCAGGCGATTTACTTGAGGCAACAACACTCGAGGCACAGCGGCAGAATCTCGTGGCCACAACGTTCTTGATGATGGGGAACACCAATCTTGAAAACCAAAACAAGGGCCAGCTCGAGATGGATTTCGTCGATGAACAACTCGACGTCATCGGAAGAGGTTTTTTGGCGCAAACGATCACTTGTGCCCGCTGTCACGATCACAAATTCGATCCCATCCCAACCCGGGATTACTACGCGATGGCGGGTGTTCTCAAGAATGTTCAGGGACTGAAGCACTCCAATGTCTCCGCATTTAGGGAAGTTCCCTTACCAATCTCGGAGGAAGCAAAGCGAGAGCTGGAGATCTACAATTCGTCGGTCGCCAAATTGAAGACCGATATCAAATTGCTGAAAGCGAAGCTGGAACCGCCCTCTCGGAAATCGATTATCGCCTCCTCTTCCTTGCCGGGCATTGTCGTCGACGACGATGAGGTGTTGGTCGTAGGCAATTGGACGCACTCGGTGCATTCGAAGCACTACATCGGCAAGCGCTACATCCACGACGCTAATAAAGGGAAAGGTGACAAGACAGTCTCCTTCATCCCAAAACTACCGAGTGACGGAGAATATGAAGTGCGCTTCGCCTATTCGGATGGAAATGGCCGCGCCTCGAATGCGCCCGTGACGGTATTCAGCGCCGGAGGTGAGAAGACAATCACTGTCGATATGCGTAAGACGCCGCCGCTCGAGGGGCGCTTCATCTCACTCGGCACCTATCGCTTCGAAGTGAACGAGCAAGGCTTCGTTCTTGTCTCGAATGAGGGGACGGACGGGTTTCTGACAGCCGATGCCGTTCAGTTTCTACCTGTCGACAAGGCCCGCAAGATGGCGGGCAGTCCGGCGCCTCAGCCGAGCAAGGGGCATACAGCCGGCAAACAACAGGCGCTCAAGAAATCGATGGCTAAACTCACGGCCGAGCTGACGACGCTTCAGAAAGGAAAACCCGCCCGCGCGATGGTGATGTCGGCTGCCGAAAAAGCGGAGCCGGCGGACTTGAAGATCCATATTCGTGGCAGCATTGATAATTTGGGCGCTACCGCTCCGCGCGGCGTGCTGCAAGTTGCCAACTATGGCCCCGCGCCCGAGATGCCCACCAGCAGCAGCGGTCGTCTGGAACTCGCTAACTGGATCGCTAATCCAGCGAACCCGCTAACGTCGCGAGTGATGGCGAACCGGGTTTGGCACTGGCTGATCGGCGCAGGACTGGTCCGCACCGTGGACAACTTCGGCACAACCGGTGAGTCACCCTCACATCCCAAACTGCTCGATTATCTGGCAGTCCAGTTCGCCCAGCAAGGTTGGTCGGTGAAGAAGCTTATCCGGACGATTATGCTTTCCAGAACCTACCGTCTTTCGTCCGCACGAGGCGAACAGCAAGACGACCCGGAGAATCAACTGCTGGCTCACATGAATCATCGTCGATTGGATGCCGAGTCACTACGGGACTCGATGCTGTCTATAAGTGGAACATTGAATCTCGAAATGGGAGGAGCCACTTTCCCTGCAAATCTAGCCAAGGACATCGACTTTCAGTTCCAGGAGCCAAGACGCAGTGTTTACGTTCCGGTGTTTCGGAATAGTTTGCCTGAACTGTTTGAAGTCTTCGATTTTGCCAACCCAAGCATGGTGACCGGTCGCCGTGATGTCAGCACGGTCGCTCCGCAAGCGCTGTTCATGATGAACCATCCTTTCGTTCGCGCGCAAGCCGGACTCACCGCAGAACGTCTTCTGAGCGAATCGCAGTTGGACGAAGCGAACCGTGTCGATCACGCCTATCTGCTGATCCTTGGACGCAACGCGACGGCGGATGAGATCTCGACCTGCCTCCAGTTTTTAAAATCGGTAACCGACACGAATAAGATGGGACAGGTCGAAGCCTGGACGCAGATGGTGCAATCACTATTTTCTACCATCGAATTCCGCTACATCCGCTAACCATAATTCCAATGCATGAACCCAAGTAGCCATTTCATCACCCGACGAGCAGCACTTCAGCAGACCGCGTGCGGTTTCGGTAGCCTGGCGCTGGCGGGATTGTGTGCTGACTCTGCCCGAGCGGCGGATCCGCTCGCAGCGGCGAAGACACTTCTCCCCCCGAAGGCGAAGCGTATCATTTTTCTGTTCATGCAGGGCGGACCCAGTCACGTCGACACATTCGACTACAAGCCGATGCTCTACAAGAATGACGGCAAGAAAATGCCCTTCGACGACGCGCGCACGATCGCCAAAACGGGCAAGCGTGCGACTTCCGAGCGCGTCATGAAACCGATGTGGGACTTCAAACAATATGGTGAGTCGGGACGCCGGGTATCCGAGTTGTTTCGTGAGACCGCGAAACATTCGGACGACCTCACCTTCATCCACTCGATGCATACCGAGGGCGTCGCGCACGGACCCGCCACGCTCTTTCTGCACTGCGGTTCGACCAGTTTTGTGCGCCCATCATTCGGATCCTGGGTGAACTACGGCCTGGGGTCCGAAAATGAGAACTTACCAGGGTTCATTTCCCTGGGCCCTCCCACCGGAGTTGGCGGTTCCCGTAATTACGGCAGCGCTTTTCTCCCATCAGCCCATCAAGGCACCGCAATAGGCAAGGAAGGTAAAATCGACAAGAAAGCGACAATTCGCAACCTGAGTAACGCTGCTTTGTCAAAGGCCGAGCAACAGCGGCAACTTAAATTCCTGCAGAATCTGAATGCAAAACAAATGGAGAATGGACGCCGGGACTCTGAATTGGAGGCGGTCATCAGTTCCTACGAATTGGCCTGGAGAATGCAAAACAATGCTCCCGACGTGCTCGATTTAAGCCGGGAAACTCCGAGCACGATGACGATGTATGGTATCGGCGAAAAGGAAACCGACAATTTCGGTCGCCAATGCTTGATGGCGCGCCGTCTGTGTGAGAAAGGGGTTCGCTTTGTCCAGGTCACCTATGGCGGAACCGGCGGAACTTCCAATTGGGATCAGCATTCGAATTTGTCCCAACACGCAAAGCACGCCAAAGCGGTCGACAAACCAATCGCGGGGCTACTGCAGGATCTCAAGCAACGAGGTCTGTTGGAAGATACCATCGTCTGGTGTAGCGGTGAATTTGGGCGGACGCCCTACGCTCAAAAGAATGGCACCGGGCGTGATCACAATGCCGACGGATTCACGACCTGGCTGGCTGGCGATTGTCTAAAGTCAGGCTTCGCCTACGGTTCCACGGATGAGTTCGGGCACAAAGCAGTCGAGAACAAGGTCCACATGCACGATCTACATGCCACCTTGCTTCACCTACTGGGACTCGATCACGAACGGCTGACCTATCAATACGCCGGACGAAATTTCCGACTTACCGATGTCCACGGGTCGTTGGTCAGAGACATTATCGCATAATAGGAATATTAGGCACCTCAACGGCTCTTCCCTCAGCATTTTTTGTAAAATTAAAATGGGGTCCTTGTGTTTGCTTACTGGAAGATAACTTCAAGCTATAACTTCCAAGAGAGTGAGTATGGATTCCCCCAACTCTCGCTTAAGCTATAAATAAACTCAATCGATCTACCCTACTTCTCACCTACCCACTCAAAGGGGATCCCTAGCAACTAGCTGTTTTTAAAAAATAGATTTCCGGACTACGTTACCACGATGTATTTGGGTCTGAATTTTTCGCGGGGCAGCAAGCTCTACCCCCGGTATCCAAGGGAATAGTGTGCTTTGGCAGATGAAAGGAAACCTGGGAAAGAGTCTCACTCGGAAGAGAAGTTAAAATATATATATGGCTGACTTGGATGTTTATTTATTTGGAGACAGTTGTTAGGGTCCAAAGATGACAGCGAAATTGGCGGTAGCGATCATGGGGCTAATAATAGGAGCGGCACTTGGAAATGGCGTGGCGGAGGCGAACAAACTGATCAGTCAGTCTAGGAAAAATGACGTTGAGGCTATGGCAGTCCTTGACCTAGTGGTGAGTGATTTAAAGGAGGAAGGAGTAACTAAGGTCATCGAGTGGGTCATCGAGAATGGCTACGCCCAAGAAAGGAAGAAGGTCGGAGATCTAATCTGGTCGATCCCCGAGAATGATCAATTGATGGTGAAGTATGTGAAAATCTTGGGGTTTTATGGAGAAAGGGAACAACTAGAAGCAGTGATAAAGAAATTGCCCAGTGGGAACGTGCACCAAAGGGCCAAATTTCGACTCGCCTTATTAATAGCAGAGGACGCGCAAAGAGACTTAACGCTAACAGATACCGAACGTGCGAAGGAGAATCAAACAGTCGTGAGTATTTTGGATAAGCTGAAAAAAGAGGATGATTTGGATGAATTCCTCCAGCGCTGGATCAAGGATTTAAGATATAAGGTCACCCACTTGGTGGTGGGTTGTGAAGCGCCAGAGATTGAAGGGTTCGATCAAGACGGAAAGAGATTCCGCCTGAGCGATTATCGGGGAAAAGTAGTTCTCCTGCCGTTTTGGGGTATCTGGTGAGGGCCCTGCAGATCGATGTTTCCCTACGAGCGGTCGCTCGTTGAAAAGTGGGAAGACGAACCTTTTGCTTTGGTCGGTGTAAACACTGACCCTCCAGAGCGGCTCTCAAAGTATGTCAAAAACGGCACGATTACTTGGCGTAATTTTCGAGATGGGAAAGCAGGGGGGCCGATTTCAAGCAAATGGGACATCGTAGGTTGGCCAACCATCTATGTATTGGATCATAAAGGAATAATCAGGCATGTGGGGCAGTTGAAAGAAGATCTAGATAAGACTTTAACGAAGCTCATCAAGGAGGCGAAGAAGAACTGACGGAAAAAAAATATTTATCAAATACCCGATAGGAAGTCCAAAATCATTGCGCATTTCAGGCTGCGATGGTTGGCACTCTTTGAGCACAATATTGCGCAATGAACTTTATTCTCGCCCCCATCTTACTCTTTCTACTCTCTGGCACGATACTTGCCGAAAACTGGAAACTCCAGCCTCTGAAGTATAATAATCCCGATCTCATCGTCGATCTCGGCGTCGGACTTTGGGCCTGGCCCCTGCCGATGGACTACGATGGGGATGGTGACTTAGATTTGATCGTCTCATGCCCAGACAAGCCCAGCAACGGCCTCTATTTTTTTGAAAACCCTACACAAGATTCCTCAGTCAAAATGCCGGTTTTCAAACCGGGCGTCCACATCGCAAAAACCGGTCACAATATTCAGATCAGCTATGTCAAAGGTGAAGCACGTATCCTGCGCGAAAACCGGGAATATATCGACTTTCGCACCAACCAATTCAGCCGACTCGACAAAGTCTATCCCACTTCAAAAATTCACCAAGGCAACGGCCGCACCCGCGCGAACATGTGGCGTTACATCGATTGGGAACAGGATGGTGATCAGGACCTCATCGTAGGAATCGGCGACTGGTCGGACTACGAGTGGGATCACGCCTATGATGCGCAAGGCCGCTGGCAGAATGGCCCACTGCACGGTTGGGTCTACCTGATCAAGAACGAGGGCGGAAAATACACAAAGAATCCCGTGAAAATCGAAGCTGGCGGCGCACCAATTGACGTCTATGGCTGGCCAAGCCCGAACTTCGCGGACTTTGATGGAGACGGTGACCTTGACTTGCTATGCGGAGAGTTCCTCGATCGCTTCACCTATTTCCAAAATATCGGCTCCGCCACCAACCCGGAATACGGCGCCGGCTTAAAACTAGTGGGCGCAGATGGACAGGCTCTCGCGATGCACTTGCAAATGATCACGCCCACTGCGCTCGATTGGGACAAAGACGGCGACTTTGATCTTATTGTCGGTGACGAAGACGGACGCGTCGCCTTGGTAGAAAATGTCTCTCCTGAAGGGGCGAGTCTTCCGGTCTTCAAGCAACCGGTTTACTTCCAACAAGAAGCAGACGAGCTGAAGTTCGGCGCACTCGCCACACCATTTGCCCACGATTGGGATAAAGACGGTGACGAAGATATTCTTTGCGGAAATACCGCCGGCAATATTGCTCTCTTCACTAACCTCGATGGCAAAGGCACGAAATGGTCGGCTCCGGAATTACTAAAAGCTGACAATAAGGTGTTTCGGATTATGGCGGGGGCAAATGGTTCGATTCAGGGGCCTGCCGAAGCAAAGTGGGGCTACACCACTCTATCGGTTGCAGACTGGAATGATGACGGTCACGACGATATCCTAGTCAACTCCATCTGGCCCAAGCTTCAGTTGCTACGCAACACCGGAAGCGGCCTTACTCAAGAACCTCTTTCCTTTTGGTCAAAGGAGGTACCACCCGCCTTCTACTGGTGGCAAAACCTTGCTGAAAACCTGCAGACTCAATGGCGAACCACCCCACTCGCAACGGATTTTGATGCGGACGGAAAGCTTGATCTCGTCATACTCGACCAAGAGGGATTCCTCTCCTGCCAGAGCCGGGCCCGAATAGAAACCCGCATCTTTCTTGATGAAGATCTTCATCCGGTGAGACTCAACGCCGTCACAGCAGGAGGCTCAGGCCGGGTAAAACTCGCGGTGGTCGACTGGGACAGGGACGGGCGGCTCGACATCCTTACGAATTCCCAAAATACGACTTGGTGGAGAAATTGCCAGGATACCGGAGATGGGAAGGTCATACTTAAAAAGATCGGCAACCTTGCAAAACGAAATGTGTCCGGCCATACCAGCAGCCCGACGGTTTGCGACTTCGATAGGAACGGAAAACCGGACCTGATCGTCGGATCAGAGAACGGGCGACTTTACTTCATCAAGCATGAAGACTGCGTGTCTTATCCACCCTCAACACTGAAACCTCGTAAGCCGAAAGAAATCACTCCCCCACGTTTCTCAGGTCTCATTAGCGAAGAGTTCATCTTCCAAAATGCCCCCCATAAGGAATGCCATGCCTCGACACTCGCACAAACCTCGCGCGGTCTAGTTGCCGCTTGGTTCGGAGGCACCAAAGAAAAAAACCCGGATGTCGGCATCTGGTCGAGTTACCACGACGGGAAGCGCTGGTCGTCCCCCCGCCAATGGGCTGACGGCTTGCAGCACAAGAACCTTCGCTACCCCTGCTGGAATCCTGTCCTTTACCAACCGGAAGCTAATGAGCCGCTCATGCTCTTTTTCAAGGTCGGCCCCAACCCTCGGGAATGGTGGGGTGAACTGATGCTGAGCTACGACCGAGGCCGCTCTTTCCAACCCGCGCAACGCCTTCCCGAAGGGATTGATGGGCCAGTTCGATCAAAACCAATACGACTTAAAGATGGCACGCTGCTCTGCCCCTCATCCACAGAGCACGATGATGAGTGGCGTTTTCACTTTGAAAAACTAAACGACGGTAAATGGTCCCGCTTTGAGCCACAACAACAGCTCTTTCAGGTCATTCAACCAACCCTGCTCACCCACTCCGGCCAAAGGATCCAGGCCCTTTATCGCTCTAAACATGGGGCCATCATCACGAACGAATCAAAGGACGGCGGAGAAAGCTGGAGCCCCCTTAAAAAGCTCGGCCTTCCCAACAACAACTCAGGCATCGAGGCTCTGACTCTAGCCAACGGTCGACATCTCCTCCTCTACAATCACCTCGGCGGGCAAGGCAACAATGGCTGGGGCAAACGGCATGCCATCCATCTAGCAGTCAGCGATGACGGAATTGTGTGGAAAGCTCTGGCAGTGATCGAAAAAGCAAAAGAAGGAGAATTTTCCTACCCGGCGATGATTCAAACTAAGGATGGGCTTGTTCACATGACTTACACCTGGAACCGCAAGCGGGTAAAGCACGTGATCATTAATCCCAAAAACCTGAAGCCTGGCGTGGTCCTGAATGAGGAGGCGTGGCCGGAATGAAGACAGCCGACATCATCGTCCTCACTGCCTATCTCGCCATCGTCTTAGGCATTGGGTGCTGTTTCGCTCGCCGGAGCAAAACTTCTGAGGGCTTTATGAAAGCAGACGGACGCTTACCCGGATGGGTCATCGGGCTCAGCCTCTTCGGGACCTATCTCTCTTCTAATACGTTCATCGGCGTCCCCGGAAAAGCCTATGCTGGAAACTGGAACGCCTTCGTGTTTTCACTCTCCATTCCGATCGCGATCCTCATCGCGACGAAGTGGTTCGTGAAATTCTACCGCGACACCGGCGAAATTTCGGCATACGAGCACCTCGAAAAACGCTTTGGCGTCTGGGCTCGGATCTATGCCGTAATCTGCTATCTCCTGACCCAAATCGCGCGCACCGCAACCATCATGCTTGGTGTAGCTATCGGCTTACAGCAAATCACCGGCTGGGATCTCACCAGCATCATCATTGTTTCCGGAATACTAGTCACCGCCTATACCTTGATCGGAGGAATCGAAGCGGTGATCTGGACCGATGCCATCCAATCGATCGTTCTCACGTTGGGAGCGATTTTGGTAATTGCCACTATCCTCGCCAAGCATCCAGATGGCGTATCAAGCGCGCTTGCGATCGCAGTCGACAACGAAAAATTCTCACTCGGCAGCTGGAACATAACCGACCTAGCCACCTCCACTGTTTGGATCGTCTTGGTATACGGACTTTTCATCAACCTGACAAATTTCGGCATCGATCAAAACTACATCCAGCGCTACCATACCGCGCAAAGCGACGCCGTTGCAAACCGTTCGCTGTGGATCGGTGCAATGCTTTACCTCCCAGTTTCACTCCTATTCTTCCTGATCGGGTCCCTGCTCTTCAGCTTTTACAAGGCCATGCCCGAGGAGATCGCAGCCATCGAGAAAATGGCAGGGGAAGGCAAGTTCGAAGACTCAATCCTCCCCCACTTCATGGCTCATCACCTCCCAACCGGTCTTGGAGGACTCATCATCGCCGCACTTGCTGCCGCAGCCATGAGCACCATCGACACAAGCCTGAACAGCTCAGCTACAATCACACTTAAAGATCTTTGGACCCGGCTATTTCGCCGTGCGCAAGCCGTAACTGAAAGAGAGGCGATATTGGTCTTGAGAGTTTCAACCATCGTCTGGGGCATAATCGGAACCAGCACAGCTCTACTCCTCACCAGTAAGACCAAGAATATCCTCGATATCTGGTGGCAACTGTCAGGTATCTTCGCCGGTGGCATGCTGGGTCTGTTTCTGCTCGGACTCATCGTGAAGAGGGCAGGAAACGCAGCCGCAGCCACCGGAGTGACCTTGGGTGTCATCGTGATTTTCTGGCTCAGCTCCTCGTGGATTCCTGAGAAACTCCAACCCATGATTCACAGCAACCTCACGATTGTCGTCGGAACCTTAACCATTTTTCTGGCCGGGTTGTTTGTAAGCACGTTTATGATCTCAAAAAAACACCGTCGCACTCACCTTAATTGACGGCAGCGGCGCCTCCGGAGATCCAAACATCATCGAAAGCACTACCTCGATGGCATAAGATCGAAATCTTGCCATCTAAAGGGCTCTCAAATAGTCTCTACGGCTTACCACTTTCATCTCATGATTCCCTATAAAATATTCTTAATACTATGATAAATCGAATGAATTGAATTCACTGATTCATCTTCAAAGAGCTCTGATTAGTTGTTGAAGTCAATGTGAACAATCAAGTAGAATAATGGACCGTGAAAATTGAAAAGTTATCAAATCGAAAGCCGCTAAGGCGAGATATTGGCCTCGGCAACATCTTCCCGATTCCTTGTCATTTCCCCCACCGTTTCCTCACTTAACAAGACCGTTCTCCCCCAGTCGTTGAAAGAAAATTCCTAGTAAGTAAACACAAGTATGATCACGAAAGAGGCACTTTTAGAGAAGCTCACCGACTTTACAGTCGAACACGGCATGAGAGTATTGGGAGCAGTCTTAATTCTTATCATCGGCTTCTGGCTGGCGAAAATCCTATCCCGTGCGACTGCGAAGCTGATGGAAAGCAAAGTTAACCTCGATCCACTTATTGAAAAAGTAATGGTCCGATGTGTTTATCTTCTCGTTATCGCCCTTACAATCATCACCGTCCTTGGGCAGTTCGGTGTTGAAACAACCAGCTTTATCGCACTGCTCGGCGCCTCAGGTATCGCAGTCGGCTTGGCCCTCCAAGGCACCCTCAGTAACGTAGCCTCCGGTATCATGCTTCTGGCTTTACGGCCTTTTAGCGTAGGACATTCAGTAAACATCGGAGGTAAGGTCATCATCATCGACGAACTCGGATTATTCGTTACTCAAGCACACGAAGCGGATGGACCATCCGTCATGATCCCCAACAGCAAAATCTGGGGCAGCGAAATCATTAACTATACGGTGACCGATAGAGACATGCGCCGTCTTAACGAAACAGTCGGAATCGCTTACGAAGACGACATCGAAAAGGCGTTTAAAACGATACAATCGGTCATCGACGGTGACATCCGTGTCCTCAAGGACGAGCCAACTCGCGTCGATGTCGTGTCGCTTGGCGACAGCTCAGTAAATATTATTATACAAGCATGGTATAAGCGAGAAGACTGGTGGCAGGCCAAGTTGGATTTCACAAAGAACGTCAAACTTGCACTCGACGAAGCTGGAATTTCAATTCCTTACCCTCAAAGGGACGTGCATTTAAAAGGAAGCGCTAATGAGTAGGCGAACACCATAATTAGTTCAAAATGCCAATAGCACTACCGCCCATCGCACGTCGTGAATTCATCAAGAGTTCCCTTGCTCTTGGAGGAAGCGCAATGATCGCAGCGCGGAGATTAGACGCCGCTGAGAATCTTACCCCTAAGTTAGATCAGAGCCGCGTCGCATTGCTTGCGGACACCCATATCAGTGATGATCCAAATCTTGCATACCCAGGAACAAAATGGCCGGGGTCTCCAGTCAGTGAGGACGAACACGAAAGTGTAAATATGGCACAATCTCTTGCAAAGGTAGTTGAAGAGGTCATCGCACTCAATCCCAGACCCGCCAACTTGATCATCAACGGCGACTGCACTCACAGCAGAGGGACAGAGGCCGAATACCGTGAGCTCATCAAGATCCTTGAACCAATTCGTCTTGTCGGTATCACCGTTCATGTGACGATTGGAAATCACGACAATCGGAACAACCTGTGGAGCTTACTCCCCTTTCTAAAAAAAGAACAGCTGGGTATTCAGGCGAGTGTCATTGAATTGCCTCATGCAAACTTCATTCTATTGGATTCAGGAAAAAGGGGCTCTTTAGGAGAAAGTCAGTTGAACTGGCTTGCTAAACAACTCGACACGCGAGCTGATAAGCCAGCTCTTGTCTTCGGTCACTACAATCCGTTTCCCAATCGTGGCATACGTCCCATCAGGGGAATGAGCGATGGACAATCTCTCTTAAAAATACTTACCAAAAGAAAACACGCTCGGGCTTATCTCTATGGCCATACTCACGAATGGCAGCACCATCAAAAAGAACAGCTTCATCTCGTAAACCAACCAGCCGTTAGTTATTATTTTGGAAAAGGCCATGCCCACGGCTGGCTCGACATGAAGCTCACTAAAGCATTCGCTGACTTGAAATTACAATGTAAGGACCGCGCACATCAACAGCACGGCGATCGGAGAAAGATTATTTTAAAAGATTAGCGATTATCCTTCTTTCTTCACCTCCCGCGCCATGACGTTCTAGAAACGACATCAAATTTGCTTATCATCCTTGTCTTTCCCGGTGTTTAAATTCCATCTCCCCCTCACAGTAGATAATAAAAACGCCCAGAGCATAACGCTCGGCAGCCCACCTAAAATGAATCCAACGGCCCTCCTGAAGCTAAAGCCGTGACGTTTAAACCAATAAGTATCAATATTATAAGGACTCCAAAACCCGCTGGCGACTTTGGTTTATAGATATTTGGTTCATCCTTGCTACATGTATACATCGGCAAATCTTTTGTTTTCAAATAGCAGCCTATTTGATATTTCAAAACTGAATAATAAAGTTTTTCGCGATTTTTTCGTCGCCAAAGTCACGAGGGTTTTCTCCCCTCCTTTTTCCGTAGAAACCTCATTGTTCACGGCGAACTCAGCCCCAAAACACTCTGATTCAAAAAGAGCTTCAGCCATCTCCACTCTAGTCCTAAGACGGCTTTGAGCCTCTACCGCTAAATCGGCGGAATTCTATATTTCGTAAAGCTCTCATTGCTACGAGGTCGCAGACGTTGGAACCTCTCCCTACCTATCTTTTTAAAAACTCTAACCAAGCTCCCCCATCGCGGGTTGTTTGGATCTAAGTCACAGTGAAATCAAGCCCCGCGCACCTGCGTATCTTTTTACATGAAAAAAATCACTAAGAACGAAACGTTCCCATTGCTCCTAGCCATAACGACCCCATTTGCAAACATCCAAGCAGAACCCATCGCAGTCCCCAACGCCGGGTTTGAAGAGAGAGAAACCTTCGACTCCTTCCCTGAATCCACCGACAAGTATCCTCAGTGGAGGAGGGAATTTTGGAGGCACTTTGAGATTTCAGCTAACGGCGGCCCACTAAGAATCTGGAACCCCGGGGCGCCGGGAGCCGATGAGACCGGTCAAGGAGCTCTAGATGTCGCTTTTGATGGTAACGCTCCTGAAGGCAAATATGTGATGATCGTCAGAAGTCGAGAAAACGACCCCTCTCGAAAGTTTGAAGCAGTCGCCCAGATCCTCACGGAAACCTTCGATTCGGCCAAGGCCTATACGCTATCAGCACAAGTCGGGCGCCTTCCCGAACCAGATCAAGGCGGGAGTCCCAACTACACACCCCAATGGTTTGGCTACAAAGTCCAGCTTGTCGTCGGCGGAACAAACATTGATGGCGCCACCTTCGCCGGACAGGTTTCTGAAGGGATAGTTTTGGCGGAGGATGATAACAGCCTGGAGATTCCCCAAAACGAATTTGTCACCTCAACGGTAATCTATAACCCGAATCCGAAAGACCAGATCCACGACGGTCAGCCCCTTCAAATTCGCCTTTGCGCCCTCGAAACACCAGTGAATCCAGAAGACGACTCACTCGCCGGATGGGTCGCCTTCGATGATGTCCAGCTTCAGACTGGCTCCTTCCCGGGATCCCCGCAGACATTTCAGATCACCAAAATCGAATACTCACCCATAGACAACTCAGTTTCCCTCACTTGGGATTCACGCGAAGGCCGAAACTATTCGATTGTCTACTCAACCGATCTCATAGACTGGAGTGGTGATCTCGACGACTCTATCCCTGCGGACGCTGGAAAATCTACCACCCGGATCTTCTCCATCGACGATATCGCAAGCCCTGATAGCAGAGTTTTCTTTCGAGTGGAGAGAACACCCAACTAAGAGCTCTTCACCTTAGTCACCCAACTAGAGGAGAAGCATCACACTGACCTAACATCGTAAAACAAGAAACCTTTTCCCCCTGCTATAAATGTGTTTTTCACTTCAAGATAAACCCTCTTAATCCCCAGCAATAAGATGGATTTCGTCCATAGATTAAAAATATTATTTTATATGAAACAATCAGAAGTTCGTTCGCGCATAACTCAGCCAAGGCTCCTCTGAAAAACTGGACTTGGTCGGGCTCGGTCGGAGCTTCCCAAAGTGACCTTTATACTCCCAAGGCCAAGTTCACACCGGAAAGCGGGAAATCCTACAAGGTCATTATTAGAATCGCCGAAGGTAATCTCCAAATGCCTGAATGCCGATTGCTATTCATCGGCGGTGGATCGAAAGCTTTTGACTAAGTCTCTCTCTCTTCCTTTTCTGATTCAACCCCAACAATTTTCAAATCCATCTCACCAAAAGTAAATTCCAAGCTATCGGGGCGAAAGGATCACGCCAGCTAGATCGTTTACTTGGGTAATGAAACGGAGAGTTTTTTTGGGATATGGCGCCGGAGTCTTGAGTCTACCTGGCGCTAAGGGCGGACCGAACGACCGACCAGCTCTCGGCGCGGTCGGGGTTGGAGGAAAAGGATGGGCGGACTCACTCGGGGCATCAAAGCACGGAGAAATTGTAGCCTTTTGTGACGTCGATGAACTCGGAAAGGATCGAAAAGGAGGATTTGTTGAGGCAGCCAAAAAGTGGCCGAAGGCGAAACGCTACACCGATTGGCGTGAGATGCTTGAAAAGGAGAACCTCGATGGAGTCACGGTATCGACGCCTGATCATATGCACGCGCCGGTCACGATGACCGCGCTTAAACTCGGAATCTCGCCCTACACACAGAAGCCCCTCACGCGTACGGTGCACGAAGCCCGCGCTCTCACTTTAGCGGCGCGCGAGGCGAAAGTGGCGACTCAGATGGGCAACCAGAATCACAGTGGGGCTAACTACAAGGGTCTCGTGGACCTAGTTCGCTCCGGCCTTCTCGGGAAGATTAAGCGGGCGTATACTTGGTCAAATCGCCCGATTTGGCCTCAGGGTCACCGGCGGCCAAAAGGCTCCGGTAAGATTCCTGATGGGCTCCATTGGGATCTTTGGCTTGGCGTGGCCCCGGAGCGTCCTTTTCAAAAGAAGATCTATCATCCTTTCGCATGGCGTGGCTGGTATGATTTTGGGGCGGGGGCGCTCGGTGACATGGGATGTCACATCATCGATCCTGTGGTCTGGGCGCTCGAGCTTGGACCGGCGCGAAGCGTGAAGCATGAAGGTCCCTCTCCGATGAAGGAAACCTTTCCTGAGTGGGAGCGTATCTACTACGATTTTGCCGGCACGAAGCATACTTCGGGTAAGAGTTTTCAAATGATTTGGTATGATGGAAAAAAGAGGCCAACGGCCGAAGAGGCAGGCTTCCCATCGAAGACCAAGATCCCAGACAACGGAGTCATTTTGGTCGGAGAAAAAGCAAGCCTGATAACAAAACACGGAAGTGGTCACCTCCCGGACTTTTATGTCGATGGAAAGAAGCTCAATTACCCGCTCAAAAAAACCGAGAGTGATGATCACTACGGTCAGTGGGTTTCGGCAATTCGAGGCGAAGGAACTCCGACCTCAAATTTCGACTACTCGGGCCCAATGACCGAAACAGTGCTTCTAGGAACGATTGCTTGCCGTTTTCCGGGACAGAGTTTGCGCTGGGATAGTGATAAGCTTAAATTTTCAAACAACTCAGAAGCGAATACCCTTATACGACAGGCCTACCGAAAGGGCTGGGAAGTCGAAGGTTTATAAGACAAACTTCTTAGTAGACCACCTCAATCGCTCCCCAAAAAACTCAATCACAAGAAAATTCCTGGCAATATTATTATGAAACGTCGCGAGATTTTAAAAACCGCTGGTTGCACACTTTTCCTTCCGTCTCTTGAGAGCTTCGGGAAGAATCGATCTACGCCGGATGAAGCTGATGTAAAACGACTTTTCTGTGTGAGTATGGGCTACGGCCTATTCACCGACGTCCTGCCGCAGACTGATGGTGCGGACTACGTATTCAGCGACCACATGGAGCCTCTTAAAAAACACAGAGACTATTTCACACTCTATTCAAAAATGAGATTTGGCGGGAACCATCACAATGACCACCGGTGTTTTGTCGGAAATACCACCACGAACCCGGACTCTCTAGACCAACTTGTAGCGGACCACGTTGGACATTTAACCCGCGTTAGAAACGTGGTGACCTTCATCAGTCATGCCCATCATCATATCGTTGCTTCCTGGCGAAATAGACTTCCTGTTATGCCAATTCAATCGACAAGGGTGCTGTTTGAAACTCTCTTCGCCAAGACTGACAGGAAGACAGAGGAGCGACTTCTGGCGAATAAGAAAAGCGTCCTTGATGGTTCCCTTGAGGAAGCGAAAGCACTGATGGCACGGGTCTCGGGCCGCGACAAGCATAGACTAGAAGAGTATTTTGCGGCTTTACGTGAATCGGAGCAGGAACTCAACAAATCTATCGAGTGGCTCAGTCGGTCTCGTCAGGATGTCGAATTCCCTGTCGCCCCCTCATTTGAGAATGAATTTCTCGCAACCGATATCGATAAACAAAGATTCCTGACAAACCCACGTCAGATTCAACGCGGCATTGCATTCGACATGGTTTACAAGGCCTTCAAGTTTGATGTCACACGCGTAGTCAATTTCTATATGACAGGACTCGACAATGACCATCACCTCACGACGCACAACATAAGCAAATCCGAGGAAGCACGCGCAAGTCTGACGAAATATGACTCCTCGTTCTTTTCACTAATGGCAAACTTCTATGATAAGCTCGCCAGCACGAGAACCGAATCCGGAGGCTCTCTGATGGACGAGACGATCAGCGTTTCGACAGGGAACAATAGCGTGAGCCAGAGAATGGGACCTCACAACGGAAATGAAATCCCAGTATTCGTTGCAGGCGGAAAATTCGCAAATCACGGCGGTCATATCATTCGCAAAGGTGAGACGACCTGTGACATCTATCTCTCAATACTTCAGCAATTTGGCATCGAACGAGATCGGTTCGGCAATAGCAAGAAGAGCATCGCATTGTGATATTATGCTGAATCAAAGAATCACAAAGCTTGCAGTTTTATTGCTGCTCTTTACCGGCGCCCAGATTTCGAGCATCGTCGCAGATGAGCGGATGCAATCGCAACATTTCTTCAATACGTTTTGTGTTTCTTGTCACGGACCAGAGAAGAGTAAGGGTGGCCTCCGTCTGGATCAGATTAACCTGAAAAAATGGAACGATCCCAGTCTCTTAGATGATATTTATACAGCGATCGAATCTGAAGAGATGCCGCCGGAAGATGCACCTAAGCGTCCAGAAATCGATCAAATCA
>Ga0257126_1001438_pt1 | contig 17099 bp, 14 predicted proteins | sample SI060_120mmetaG_FD_190151 | JGI IMG/M metagenome (GOLD analysis project Ga0257126, IMG submission 190151) | Marine microbial communities from Saanich Inlet, British Columbia, Canada - SI060_120m | ecosystem: Environmental > Aquatic > Marine > Inlet | place: Canada: British Columbia | collected... | reverse complement strand
AGGCGTAACGGGCGGTACAGATCCACCACTACAAGGACAAGAATCTTTACCACATTGAGGACAAGGTTTACCACTTGGACAATATTGCATAGGATCTGTATTAGGATTACAAAACACACCTTTATCTAAATTTTCTTTATTGTTTGTATGGACTGATACTTTATGATTACACATACAACTAGCATCACCGCATTCTGGACATGGTTTACCATTAGGACAATATTGTACGGGATCAGAATTAGGGTCACATAAGGTAACTGGTTGACTAAACGGTTCTAGATTTGTTTGATTTACATTTTTAAATAAAAAATAAATCAATAGTAAAATAAAAAAAATATGTAGATAATTTTTATTTAATAGCATATATATATATATTTTTTTATTTTTTATCACAAATAAATCTAGGACCAATTGACATAGCTGTTAACTCTTGAAATAATAATTTACAAGAATAAGGAATATAAATTTTATTAAAATTACTATAATTATTACAATTTTTACATTCATAAATATTATTTTGACTAGAATAAACAGCCAGAAAACCACATTTATTACAACTATAACATTTATATTTATCTGAAACATCACATAATCTTTCTTTTAATAAATAAGTAGACCCATGAGATACCATACAATCACGTTCCATTTCTCCAAATCTTAATCCACCCATAAATTGTCTTCCTTCTGCTGGTTGTCTTGTCATACTTACAACTGGACCACTAGATCTAGAATGAATTTTGTCTTCAGACATATGTTTTAATCGTTGATAATAAGTAGGTCCTATAAATATATCAACTTTTAATTGTTCTCCAGTAAATCCATTATACAAAACTTCATTTCCATGTTTTTCATATCCTAAATTTAATAATCTATCGCTTACATTTTTCATATCAAAATTATCATCACTAAATGGGGTACCATCTCCTAAATTGCCATTAAATAAGCAAGTTTTACCCAATATACACTCAAATAATTGTGCAATAGTCATTCTACTAGGAACAGCATGAGGATTCATAATTAAGTCAGGTACAATTCCGTTTTTTGTAAAAGGCATATCTTCTTGTTTATATAACATACCAATTGTTCCTTTTTGTCCATGTCTTGATGAAAATTTATCTCCAATTACAGGTATCTTTTTTTTTCTTATTTTAATTTTACAAGATTTATAACCATCACCAGTTGTATTTAAAATATAATTATCAACATATCCTGATTCATTAGGACGAATGGATATACTATTATCTTTATATTCATAATTATCATTTTTAATAGGCATAATTTTTCCTATTAATATATCATTAGAATCTACAAATGTATTTTTAGATACTATACCATTTTCTTGTAATTTATTATAATTACAAGGTTTGGGAAACATAATATTGTGTATGTCCGGTTTACAAAATATATCTTCTTCACCTGTCAATTGATTTTTCTTTTCTTCATCTTTATAAGATCTATAAAAAGTAGAATGAAATAATCCTTTATCAACCGATGATTTATTAAAAACCAATGAATCTTCTTGATTAAATCCACCATAAGAAGCAATTGCAACAATAGCTGTGATTCCATTAGGTAATTTATCTAAATTTAAATGTCTCATTATTTTATTTTCTACAAGTGGTCTTTGAGGAGAAGATAAAACATGACTAAAAGTATCAAATCTATCTTTAATATTACAAATATTTATACCAATTGCTTGTTTACCCATTGCTGCTTGATATGTATTTCTGGGAGATTGATTATGATTTGAAAAAGGAATACAAGAAGCTAATATACCTAATAATAAAGATGGGTGTATTTCACAATGAGTATAATTTTTTTTATTTATATCTTTGATGTTTGTAGATATTAATAAATTATTTATTTCATGAACATCTATGTATTCTATACAAACATTTTCACCAAAACATAAATCAATCCAAGTTAAATTATAAATATCATTTATTTTATTTAATAATAATTTGCCATTTTCTACTATTAATAAAGGTCTAATAAACCTTCCTGAATCTGTATAAATATATATTTCATTTTTAATATAATTTATACTAATAGATGTATGTATATGAATACAACCTTCTCTTCTATTTTGTTTAAATAAATTTATAAATATAGATAATTTACAATTTAAATATCCTTTTAAATCATAATTTATAAATATTTTAATATTATTTGATTTATTAAATGTATAAATATTTATTTCGTTTATAAGAGTTATATATTTTTTAATTACATTGAACACTATATCAGGTGAAATATAACTAGTTATTTCTCCAGACATAGACATATTTTTAACTAAACCCACTTGTTGTCCTTCTGGAGTTTCTGAAGGACAAATATATCCCCAACTACTAGCATGTAATTTTCTAGGTGGAATTAATTTACCAGTTGCATCAGTTGATGTTCCTATGCGTCTTAAATGAGATACTGTGCTTAAATAAGTTAATCTATTTAAAACTTGAGATACACCTTGTCTATTTGTATTTGTTTTTAACCCCCAACTACCTGTAGACAAAGCACTTTTTATTATACTTTCTATATATGAAGATTTGAAAATTTTATGAATATTTAATTTATTTATAAAATTAACATTGTTATTTATAGAATACATTCCAGAATCTAATTCTTTTATTATAAATGATTTACTATCTTTTATCATTCTAAATAATCCTTGATAAAATAAATTACCTATTAAAACACCCGGGGCTTCAATTCGTTTATTTTCATAACTATCTCTATCTACTAATTTATAAATATTAAAATAAGATTTTAGTAAATTATTTACAACATGACCAATAAACATTATTTTTTCGGAATGTTTCACATGACTATATAAATTATTAGTTAATAAATTATCAACATAATTATTTTTTATTGTTTCATCATTCGAATTATTAACATAATAATTTACATATTTAGAAATATATGTTTTAGCTTTACTTTCTGTATTTATATGTGTAAATAATCGTATATTTGTATAAATTACTTTTTTTATTTCTGTATCAATTGTTAATCCATTATTATCTATAATATTATAAACAATGTCTTTGTCATTTAAACAACCCAATGCTTTCATTATAATTATTAAAGGTATGTCTGAATTAACATTACTAATACTTACATAAATTATATTGCTATAAATATCTGGTTTATTTGTAATTTTTATAGAAGTTAATTTGGGAATACCAACTTGTCTACAAGATCTAACTTCGCTTATTAATTTATATTTAGTATTTTTTTTAGAATTATCATATACAACAATTATATTATTTGCAATTTTTTCTTGTGAAATAACTACTTTTTCGTTACCATTTACTATACAATATCCAGATATATCATAATTTTTATCATTTAAAGGAAGTAAAGTATGATCACGAATAGAACATAAATCAGAACCAATAATAATAGGAAGTTTTCCTATTTCTATATCATTTATTTTATTAATAGGCATAGTAATATCAATATCATTTTCAGTTTTTATTATTTTAATTTTAATATTTATTAAAACATTTATAAAATAACTACTATTTTTTATTCTACATATATTTGGTGTTAATTCTTGTTCTACACCATTATTTTCTATACTATATAATTTTTTATATTTAAAACTATCTAAATATATAATAATTTCTTTTATATCTATATCTTTATTATAAACAGGCACTTTAATAGGAAAATTATCATTTAATATTCTAGGTATAATTTTATTAAATAATTCATCAGAAGAATCTAATATGTGTTTAACAAGTATGTTTTCTCTTTTAAAATATTTTTTTATAATTTCCTCTAATTTAGTTTCTTGACTAATTCTAGACATAATATATTTATGCTATAGACTAACTATTTATTATTATAATAATAATAAATATTTATATAAATTTCAAATTATAATTTGAATAAATATAAATATATAAATATATATATATATATATAAATAATTTTATAAAAATGGAAACATATATTAAAAATTATATAAAAGAAAAAAATATTGATGATTTTATTATTTTACATATAAATAATGATAGTTTAATTAACTCTACATTTAATGGATTTAAAAGTGATTTAAAAAGCAAATTAGTAAATTCAGATATAGATATGTATAATTCTAATATTTATTTTATATATTTTTATATGGATTGTTATTTAAAAAATAATAAACAAAAAGTAATAAATTATAATCGTAGAAAATCAATAGTTGAATATTTAAAAACGTTAGTATTACCTGAACAAAGAAGCGCAGAATGGTATTCTATTCGTAAAAAAGTATTAACAGCAAGTTCTCTAGCTTCAGTATTAGGAAAATGTCATTTTACATCAAGAGAATCTTTAATTTTGGATAAAATTAGTGATAAAGAAAAACCATATATATCAAATCCAATTACAGAACATGGTGTAAAATATGAAGAAATTGCTACAAAATTTTATGAAAAAATAAATAATGTACATATTTTAGAATTTGGAATGATACCACATCCTACATTTCCTATTTTTGGAGCAAGTCCAGATGGAATATGCAGTGAAGATTCTCCAATTGAGTATGTTGGAAGAATGTTAGAAATAAAATGTCCACCCAAACGTAAATTTACTAAAACAGTTCCTATTAATTATTTATACCAAGTTCAGGGACAATTAGAATGTTGTGATTTAGATGAATGTGATTTTTTTCAAGTAAAAATATGTGAATATGATACATTTGAACAATATACAAATGATAAAGGAGAAGTAGAAGGTACAACAAGTAAAGGATTTCCAAAAGGTTGTGTATTAACTTATCAAAATATATTTGAATTGAAAAATAGTTATATGTATCCACCAGAATTATATAAAAATGAAGATTATTTTATAAAATGGAATGAAAAAACAAAACAATCAATAGAAGAACATGAAAAAAAAGATTATATAGAAACAAAATGGTGGTATATAGAAAGATATGTATGTACATTAGTAAAACGTGATCGTGATTTTTGGAATGATACTATACCTCATATTATTAAATTTTGGGAAGATGTAAATTATTATAAAAAAGAAGGAGATGAAAAATTAATAGAAAAAATAAATCAACAAAAAAAGAAAAAACCTAAATTTGATAATAATGTATTTGTCAATATAGATAAATGTATGATAGATTAATTATATAATAGTAATAGTTTTTTATTAAAAATTATTACTATTATTGTATTTATCATACATTTAATTAAATTTTATATAAATTTTAATATAAATTATAAACTTTATAAAAACAATAATAAAGCATTATTTTATAATTTATTATTATTTATTAGTTTTATATATTATATAAAAACAGGAAATTATTTATTTTTTTTTGGATTATTTATCATATCAAGGTACATAATCCAAAAAAAATATTTAAATAAAAATTATAAAAATATATTAAATAATACTATTATTATATTTTTATCTATATTAGGTATTATTTTTAATAAAGATACTAAATTAAACTTTATATTTTATATGGAAATAATAAATCATATGTTAATTTAAATCTTTTATATGATTTGCCATTTGATTTGTTTTTTCTATAAATTCCCATTTATTAAATGTTTCATTTAATTTACATGTAACTATTAAATTTTCTGTTGTTTTATTATCAAATAAAGTTTTTAATAATTTACTTTTTTCTATATTTGGTATATATAAATAGCCTATTCTTTTATAATTATCATTGTTTCTTAAATAAATTTCATAAATTTCTATATTATGAGTTTTATCTACTAAAAAATTTAATTTATTTGTTTTTATATTTAAAATATCATTTAATTGATTTTTATTAAATAAATGCAACATTTTTACATACCTTGTATTTATAGGTATATAATATATGCCTCTATATTTATAAGGGGTATTTTCAACAATAAATTTAATAGATTTATTTAAATCATTTAAATTTATATAATGTTTTATTACTATATTACATATATTGCAAAAATCTGTTTCTTTGTATTTATTTTCTAAAATATCATACATATCTTTTATTCTGTTTATAATTGATTTATTTTTTAATAAATTGCCATTTAATGAATATAAATCTATAAAACTAATAGACCAAGTATTAAGTTTACTTCTAACTAATTCACATTCTATTAAAGTTCCATCATATAATATATTATTAAATTCATAAGGTAATATAAAAATTTTTGGATAAGAATAACCTTCATTTATTTTTTTATCAATTAATAAACAATAATTTATATTATTTATTTTTGTTAAATAAAATAAATAAGGATTCCCGCAAGATTTCAAACAAGCTATATGTTTATTTTGTAAATTTTGTTTATATTTTTCATTAAATATTTTTGCATAATTATCATTAAATTTTAATGAATATTTTAATTTAATTTGTTTTAAAATATTTGATTTCATATCATTTGATATAATATTGTTTACTTTACTATTACAAAAATTTGTATTTTGTATGTCATTTGGATCCATACTTATAATTAAATATATTTATATTAAGTTTAAATATTATTTTTCAAATTATAGTTATAAATATAAGATGAATATTCACATAAAAGATAAATATAATCATATATTTGAAGATCCAAACCCTAAAATATCTAAATATTTAATAATAAATTATGATGGAACTGATAATAAAAAATATACAATGATATATAAAGAAAATGAATATGTAAATTTAACAAATATAAAATCTTTAACAAGTGCTAAATATGGATCAGATGATAAATGGAATGATGTAATGGGTGTATTAATGAAAACAAAAACAAACAAAATAGAACCCATAAATAAATCATCTAAATCAATAGCATTAATTTTTTATGGAATAACGCGTTCTTTAAAATATACAATAAATAGTATAGAAACAAATATTCTTAACGTATTAAAAAAAAATAATATAAATTATACAATATACCAACATACATACAAAGTAAATGATTACAATAATGTTAGAAATAATGAAAAAAAAAAAAATTTAGATTATACAGAATACTTACTTTTAAATCCTGATTATTTAAAAATAGATACGCAAGATATAGTAAAACTAAAATTAAATTTAAATAAATATAAAAGCCAGAAAGATCCATGGAATACAAATTATAATTCAGTAGAAAATTACATTTTAGGAATGTATTCTAAATTTAAAGCAACAAATATGGTAACAGATAATAAAAAAACATATGATTATTATATGTTTATTAGACCAGATTGTTATTTTTATCAACCATTTGATATAAATTTTTTAAATAAAGTTACAAATAATGAAATATGTATTCCTAATTTTCATCTTCATTCTAAATATAAAATAAATGATAGATTTTCTTTATGTAATAAATATACATATAAATTATATGGAACTATATTTGAAAAATTATATAGTTTAAGTAAAAAAAATAGTTTACATTCTGAAACAATGTTAGGTATGATTTTAGAAAATAAAGTTAAAATAAATCATATAAATTTAAAATTTAGTAGAATAAATTTATATGGTAAGATTCATAGATTTGATAAATTTGATGATATAAATACAAAATTACTATCAAATGTAAAAAATAACTTAAAATATATAGAACAACATATAAATATAAATGAATTAAAATGGAAGTAAATAATTTATATATAAATGATAATTTAATTTATTTGATTTATAATAATTTAGATTTAAAAGATAAATTAAATTTTACTTGTATAAATAAATATACATATACGAATTATAAAAACAAAAATAAAAATATAATTTATAATTATATTTATAAAGATTATAATATATTTACAAAATTATTATATAATTTAAATTACAATAAAATAGAATTAATAAATATTACATTTAAATGTATTTATTTTATAACTTATATAAATAATTCATATAATATTTATGATTTTAGATATATATTTGAAATGTGTATGGTAGAATTTATAAATAAACTAAATTTATTTACTAATATAACTATTTATAATGTACATATTTATAATATAATTAAAAAAATAAAAAAATGTATATATTTGGATAGAACAATGACAATTTGGAATATTAATTTGGATCCAAGTTTATTTCATATACATTCTACATTTAAACCTACTAATAATTGGAATTCATTAACTGTGTAATTTATCATTTATTTCATCATACAAGTCCGCTTTTTTTTTATTTTTATTATTTATTTTTATAGATATATTATTATCACTAGCTATTTTTTGTAATTCATTTAATTTATATTTGGTTATATTTTCTAAATAAGTTTGATATACTTTATAATTTCCTTTTAAATCATCATAAAACATATCATTTATATTTTCTTTATTAAAAAGTATACAATTTTCAGGTGTTTTTTCTATTAACATCCATCCATTATTAAATAAATAAACTTGTGTATTTGTATATTTATTTGTTTTTATAAATTTATAAAATATATTATCAAATAAACATACAATATTTATTTTATATAAATCTGATAGATAAATAATAGATGATATAGAATCTTTTTTACTAAATCCTTTTTCTATTAATTTTTTAGTAAATGTTTTTTTAAATTTGTATATATCATAACAGTCTTCGCTTTTTTCATATAATTCACTACATAATTTTATTTTTATTTTATCTACTAAATGATTTGATTTATCATAAATAAAATTATAATCATTGGTTATCATAATAGATGAAACTAAGCTATTAAATTTTTCTTTTTGTTTTTTTTCTGGTTTTATATTTAATTTATAAGTTGTTTCTGTGTATTTTGATTTATTTAAAGTTTTTGTTAAATCTTCATTATAGTTTATATTAATATTCATTTTTACTTTAGTTTAATTTATATATTTAATAAATTCAAATTATAATTATTTTTATATTTTATATTTTATATATATATAATGGCAAGTATAGACAATAAAGAAACTAGAGAATCGAGAGCAACTGATAATTATTGGATGGATTTTCCAGCAAAAATGCAAGATGGAAGAGGATTAACTGATTGGAAATCATCTTGTATAATGAATGAAAAATCTTTATCAATGGATACATATACTTATAGAAATTATTTAACAAATAATGCATTAGGAATTATGAAAAATAATACAAAAATAATAAATGAATTAGGTGGTTGTGGGAAATGCAGTGATTATTCAGTAATTCCTCCTTATTTATCATTGGATTGTAATGAAGATAAATGTATTCAAAAAATATATTCTGAAACTGGATTGGGAGCAGAAATAAATACTAGATTATCAGAAGATAGAGAAAAAAAAATAAATAATATGAAAAATGTTATAAAAGGAAATACAGGTGAATTTAGATTTCAGTATTAACTAATTATTGTTTCCATCTAGCATTGCATTTTAAACATGTTACAAATTGGGTCATTGGTTCATCCGCAGATCTAGTTTGTACTTCATAATAAGATGTAGATTTAGATCCACATTTTCTACATTTAAATAAAGAAGTCATTGCTTCGGGTTTAATACTATATTTTATTTTATCAATTTTAGATTTTTTATTTAACAATTCTTTCCAAGCATTCGGATGTAAAGCTGTTACATTTAATTTACAAATATTTTTAATTTTGTTTTGTTTTATTCTATTTAATAATGTAGTATTATTAACATAATTATCTTTTTTTATATTTGTATATATAGAAATAATTTTATTTAAATATAAATTTTTAAATATTTTATTATCCCAATTGCGCTTATAATTTTTTTGTTTTGCTATATCTATAGTATGATTATAAATATCACGTTCTATTAATTTAGATTGATAAATATTATTTATTTCACTATTAAATTTTTCAACACAAAAATTTCGTATTTGATCGGATGTATTATTAAAATTCATTTTTAATATATATTTATATTAAAATAATTTTAAATATTTTTCAAATTATACAGAACCTACTGCTTTTACTGAATTTTTTTTTATAACTGGTTCTCTTTTTTTTGATGTAACGCCCAAAGGTCTTGATTTATTTACAACTACATTTTTAAGTGTATCAATTAATAAATTTAATGTAATTCTTTTTGTTGGATCAATATCTAACATATATAATAATATAACATCTAATTGTGTTTTGTTTCCTTTTATTTTATCGATACCACTTATATCAAACTCTACTTTAGATAAAGTTAATTTATCTGATAAATTTATAATTTTTTGTAATAATGCTTGTTTAAATGTATTTACATTATAATTACCAATATTTCCATGATAAAATAGATCATATACATTTGCGCCCAATAATTCTAATATAATTATACCTAATCCCCAAACCATAGTTGATTCATTGCAAATTACTCCTGTTTTGCTGGGAAATCTAAATTCAGGTGGGGGATAAGTAACACTATTTGTTTGTCCTTGTTGACATATACTACCTAAATCACCTAACACAATTTTTAATATTTTATCTTTATCACATTTGTATAAAATATTACCAGTTTTTAAATCAGTATAAGCTAAATTATTATCATTTAAACAATCTAACTCTTCTGCTATTGTTTTAGTTATATCTATTGCAGTATTTATACTTACTTTTTTTTTTAAATCACTTAAAGAACCATTCATTATATCCATTACAGCAATCGTTAAAGTAGTACCATTAGAAAGAGTTCTACTTAAAATTCTAGAATTTACTGTATTACAACTTAATCCAATTTTATTTAATCTATTGATTATAGCAATTTCTGGATCATTAGGATATTTAAATGTTTTTACTGCTATCTTAATTTCAGGTTTCCTTTTTTCTCCTTTTGGTCTAATCCATGACCGTTCTCTAGTATGTTTATTTAGATAATATGTTAAATTTTTATGATCAGGATCTTTTATTTCTACAAAATTAGAAGGCAATATAGAATTTTCTGCATAAGATAATACAGTTCCGAATGATCCTTTGCTTACATATTTTATATCACATAAGGGAATATTTACTCCAAATTTTGGATCTATATAATTAAAAAAACCAGGTATAGTACTAATTTTTGATTTTAAATATTCATAAGAATACATAAAATCTTTAAAATCTCCATGAAAATGAATGTTATTTAAATTTAATCCATATAAACTTTCTTTATTATTACAAGGGTTTTCTTTATTCATTATAATAATAATAATATATATATATATATAAAATATATTTAATATAATATATTATGAGTGAAATTAAAAAAATGGATTCAATTAAAAATGAAGATAAAAAAACTGAAACTTTATTATCGGAAGAAGAATCCAGGTATGTAATACTTCCTATAAAATATGATAAAATATGGAATTATTACAAAAAAGCACAATCTAATTTTTGGACAGCAGAAGAAATTGATTTAACAAAAGATAGAAATGATTGGAAAAATTTAAACGATAATGAAAGACATTTTATAGAAATGGTTTTATCATTTTTTGCTGCATCAGATGGAATTGTAAATGAAAATTTAGTAGAACGTTTTATGTCTGAAGTTCAAATATTAGAAGCTAAATTTTTCTATGGTTTTCAAGTAGCTATGGAGAATATTCACTCTGAAACTTATTCACTTTTAATAGATACATATATCCAAGACCATATAAAAAAACAAAAATTATTTGATTCAATAATGCATGTTCCTAGTATTAAAAAAAAAGCAGATTGGGCTTTAAAATGGATAAATGATACATCATCCGATTTTGGAAAACGTTGTGTTGCTTTTTCTGCAGTAGAAGGTATATTTTTTTCTGGATCATTTTGTTCTATTTTTTGGTTAAAAAAAAGAGGATTAATGCCAGGTTTATGTTTTAGTAATGAATTAATATCAAGAGATGAAGGTTTACATACAGAATTTGCTGTATTGATGTATGAACATTTAAAATATAAGCCATCTAATGAAATTATAATAGAAATAATAAAAGAAGCTGTAGATATCGAAAAAGAATTTATAAGTGAATCATTGCCGTGTTCTTTAATAGGAATGAATTGTAATGAAATGTGTCAATATATAGAATATATTGCAGATAGATTATTAGGAATGTATAAAATAAACCCAGTATATAATAAAAAAAATCCTTTTAATTGGATGGAATTAATATCTATTCAAGGAAAAACTAATTTTTTTGAAAAACGAGTTGGTGAATATTCAAATGCGGCAAATCCTAATTCTTCACAATCAGTAGAAGTAGATTTTGATAATTTAAGTTTTTAGATAAAGATTGTTTTCTATATTTAATTTAATATATATAATTTTTTTAGAATTTATATTATAATTTACATCTAAAGTTTCTATATTATCAAATAAAAATTGTTTATTTAAATTATATTGTTTATTTGTAAAGTTGTATTTATTATTATATATATTTAAATAATCAAGCAAACATTTTTGTTTGTCTTCTTTTTTTAATTTATTCCATTCTTTATTTATATATACATATATTTCATCATCTAAGTTATTTAATATATCATATACATTTGTATTGGGATTATATAATGTATCATTTTGTTTTATTATATTTTTATTTTTATATTTGTTTTTTTTATTTACGGAAGAATGTAAATAATCTTTTAAATCTTTATTTTCAGTGTTCATAACTTTATAATATATTTTATATTATTATATTTATATAAATATAATGGAAACACAAAATATATCTGCACCTACCGAAAAGGAAGCAAATATAATGTATGAAACTATAGAAAAACTAAATAAACGTAAATCCAATCTTTTAAAATCTCCTAATATTGTAAATATTATAAATATAGTTGAAGAATTTATTAAAGATAATAAATTAATATGTTATGGAGGTATGGCTATAAATAATATATTACCTCCAAATAAACAATTTTATAATAAAGATTTAGAATTTCCAGATTATGATTTTTTTTCATCAAATGCATATGATGATGCAAAAAAATTAGCTGATGTATATTATAAAAAAGGATTTGATAATGTCGAAGCAAAAAGTGGAATGCATGAAGGTACTTATAAAGTTTATGTAAATTTTTTACCTGTTGCTGATATTACACAAATGCATAATATTTTTTTTAAAAATTTAAAAAAAACAGCTATAGATGTAAATGATATATTATATTGTCCACCTAATTTTTTAAGAATGAGTATGTATTTAGAATTATCTAGACCTTTAGGTGATATTACAAGATGGGAAAAAGTTTTTTATAGATTACAATTATTAAATAAAGAATATCCTTTAAATAAATTAAATATAAATAAATGTAATAATTTAACATTACATAATAATAAATATAATAAAACAAATAATAATACCTATGAAAAGATAAGAGATACATTAATAGAAAATAAAGTATTATTTTTTGGAGGGTATGCTAGTTTTTTATATTCTAATTATTTAAAAAAAAATAAAAAATTAAAAAATATATTTAATTTTGATGTGTTTCACACTGATCCTTTAAAATGTTGTCAATTTATAAATGATAAATTTGATGATAATAAATTTGATTTAGTTTATAAAAAATTTAACTCTATTGGTGAATTAATACCAATGCATTATAAAGTGTATGTAAATGATACATTATATGCTACTATTTTTAAACCAAATGCTTGTTATAGTTATAATATTCATACAATAAATAAAAAAAAAATAAAAATAGCCACAATATATACAATGTTATCTATGTATTTAACATATTTATTTATAAACAATGATGAATATGATAAAGATAAAATATTATGTATGGCTGAGTTAATTTATGACATTTATTTAAAAAATAAAACTAAAAATAAAGGAATATTAAAAACTTTTTCTGTTAAATGTTATGGTAAACAAGAAGACTTTTCTGATATATTAGAAGAAAAAAATAAAAAATATGAAGAATTAAAAAAAAATAAAAATTCTGAAGATTTTAAAAAATTATTTTTAAAATATAATCCTATGTCAAAAAACAAAACAAAAGGTGGTGGGCAAACTAGTAAAAATATGGTATTATATTATTTTTATTTTGATGAATGTCCATATTGTCAAAAATTTAATAAAACATGGGAAAATAAAGTAATCAATTGTAAAAAATTAAAAAATATACAAAAAAAGAAAATACATAAAAATGATAAATTAACAACAGATATGAATGTATCTACATTTCCTACATTAATATTACATGATGGCGTTACAAATCACAATTATTCAGATACATATGATGAAAGAAATTTAAAAAATATTATAAAATTTGTAACTAATATAAATTAAATGATTGATAATATAAAGTTATCATAACATGAACCATAATTACAAATATAAATAAATTTTTAATTATTTCTACAACTTGTTTCATAAAAATTTTATTATTATATTTTATTTTTATACCATTAAATTGTAATTGTTTATTTTTCAAATATTCATTTACACATAACTCTACATTTTTTTGTTTTAATATTTTTAAATAATTATCACATTCTAATTTATATTCGTTAAATTCTATAGTAAACACATTTAATTTACAAGATAATTGTTTAGAATCTAATTTTTGTATCGTTTTATTATTATCATGTTTTTTTATACAAAATTCCATATTTCCAATAACATCATCAATAGACATTAATGGATTTACATGTTCTTTATATTTATCTTTTAAATCTTGATAATCAACTTGTGTATTATTTAATTCTAATTGTAAGTAATGACATTTATTTTCTAATTTATTATATTTCATTTTAACTTTTTCTGATAAATCTATACTTAAATCTATATCAGAATCAGAATCAGAATTATGTTTTTTACTATTTAAATATTCTTTTTGAATATTTACAAGTTCTTTTAATGCTTTTTTTGTATGTATTTCACTTTGTTTTTTCATTTCTTCTGTTGTTAGTTTAAATGAATCATTCGTAGATATATAACTATTTCGTATTTGTTTATTTTCTTTTATTATCATGCATATAGGTCTTTTTTTAATATTTTTGATATAATTTACAACATCATCATAATTCATATTAGTTACATTTTTATTGTTTATTTTTGTAATTTCGCTACCAACATGAACATCTTTGTTTAGTTTTTTTAAACAATGATATAACCCACCATCTTTTGTAATAGATTTAATTGTAGGTGTAGTTTTAGACTTATCTAATACTAAACCCAAAGAAGAAGTATCAATCAAAACTGAAAAATAAGACATTTTAAAAATAAGTTTATAATTTACAAAACAAATAAATTTTTATTCAAATTAATTTTTAATTAATCTAGAATGTAATTTATTATATAACAATAAAGACGTTTCATCTTCTTTTTCTAGTTGTTTTAATCTTTGTTTTTCTAATTTATCTTGTTTTTGTTCATATTTTTCATATAATATACGATCTTTTTCTGATATTTTATAATTTGTATTTTCACGACTATTTTCATAATCTCTTATATCACGATTCGTATTTTCATTTACTGAATTAATATCAATTAATGTTGTATTTGTATAAGCATCGCGTAAATCACGATATAATAATCCATTAGATTCTCCACTAAAATCTTTTATTTTATCACGACCCAATGTAACAATACTATCCGCATTTTTATAGGATATCATTTCTTTTGGTTTATAAATAGAAATAGATTTACTATTTTTATCTGAATGTTTATATTTATCAAATTCTTTATTGAAATTTTCTTTGGTTAGTTTAACTTCTGATTTATAGTCATCTGTTTTATCTTTTTTCATCCAACCACCATAACCATTATCATAAATTGTATTTTGTTTATTTTCTTCGTATATTTTATTAAATGTATTTAAATTAAATGAATCTTTATTTAATTTAGTATTTTCATAATTATCTGTTTCTAATAATTTATTGTCTTGTTTATAATTATTTTTTAAAGAGTTATGATCATTATATTCTTGCATTTTAAGTTTTTTTTGTAAAACCGCATAAGCTAAAGATATTTTTTTAAATTCATTATGATCTCCTCCTTTGTCTGGGTGATGTACCATAGCTTTTTTTAAATATGATTTTTTTAACATATTTATATCATAATTTTTGGATATATTTAATATTTTATATGGATCTAATTTTATTTTTTGTTTATTTTCTATTCTCATATTTGTATTTTCTCTTGTATTTGCCCTTGGTTTTCTAGTTGTATTTTGTAAATTTTTTAATTTTTGTTTATGTAATTCTGCTTGTTTTTGCTGTAATATTTGTATACGTTTTATTTTTTTTAAATTTTCTTCTGTTTTATCATTATTTAAAGTGTTTATTAAATTTTGTATTTGTAATTGCTGTTGTTGTATAGTTTGACCTTGTATAAATAATTGATTTTTATATTCATCTAATAATTGTTTATCATTTGATGATAATTGATTCCCCATTTAATAATTATAATATAAATATTTTAATTAAATATACTTATGTATAATTTATAAATAAAATAGAAGCTATAATTATAATAAAAATTAATATAACTATCCATATAGGAACAATATTAAATAACTTGTATGTTAAATAATAAGTAAAATTTTTTGATTGATTAGTGGATCCTGGTGTAGTTGATCCAGTTGTCTGTTTGGGTGTTGTTGGTTTGGGTGTTGTTGGTTTGGGTGTTGTTGGTTTGGGTGTTGTTGGTTTTGGTGTTGTAATGTTTGGGCAAGGTCCTATTTCAATCCATTTACAATATGAATTATCACTATTAGGTGCATGTGGATTTACACCACTATTATTACACAATGATTGTGTTTTGTTTTCACTACAATTTAAAAATGGTGACTCATAATTTTGACAACATATACCGTCTTCTTTATATGTAGGTTTGGGTGTTGTTGGTTTGGGTGTTGTTGGTTTGGGTGTTGTAGGTTTGGGTGTTGTAGGTTTGGGTGTTGTAGGTTTGGGTGTTGTTGGTTTGGGTGTTGTTGGTTTGGGTGTTGTAGGTTTGGGTGTTGTTGGTATTGGACCCGGCGTATAGTTACATTTACGTAAATCACAAAATTTTACACCAGATGGTTGATTTGTGCAACTAGGATAACAAGGAGGCGGGGGGATGGAGTCGCCGGCCGGCGGCCAGTTATTATCAGTAATAAATTCTGCCCCGCATGTTTGAGGAAAGTCGTAACGTAGTTGACAAAGAGCCATGTTACAAACTGGTATATGGCTACAAATTGGTTTAGGTGTAGTTATACTTGGATTTGGTTTTTGTCCACATTTGCGCAAATCACAATATT
>Ga0257126_1001437_pt1 | contig 17110 bp, 10 predicted proteins | sample SI060_120mmetaG_FD_190151 | JGI IMG/M metagenome (GOLD analysis project Ga0257126, IMG submission 190151) | Marine microbial communities from Saanich Inlet, British Columbia, Canada - SI060_120m | ecosystem: Environmental > Aquatic > Marine > Inlet | place: Canada: British Columbia | collected... | reverse complement strand
ACCTGGATGCAGGTCTTTACGCTGTTAGCCCTTTTGTCAACCTGCGCCCACGCATGGGTGGGGATGTGGACGATTGGTACTGACTATATTCGCGAACACTATTTTGGTGAGAGCGCAGACGCATTTCGACTAGTTTATCAGGTGGGCTGCGTGCTTGCGTTGGCATGCTACATAATCTGGGGTGTCCAGATACTTTGGGGGAGTTAGAAAATGAGTGACGTATCAACGTTAGAATTTGACGCAATTATAGTCGGGGGTGGCGGCGCCGGGATGCGCGCTGCACTTCAACTCGCTGAGTCAGGTAAAAAGACAGCAGTAATTTCCAAAGTATTTCCTACAAGGTCACACACTGTTTCAGCGCAGGGCGGTATTACTTGTGCAATCGCGAGCGAAGATCCAAATGATGATTGGCGCTGGCACATGTACGACACGATTAAAGGGTCCGACTACATTGGAGACCAAGACGCTATCCAATACATGTGCGAAGTTGGTCCAAAGGCCGTTTTTGAGCTGGATCACATGGGGCTGCCATTTTCTCGAAAAGAAAATGGAAGAATTTATCAGCGACCCTTCGGCGGTCAGTCCAAGGATTTTGGAAAAGGTGGCCAAGCAGCACGCACCTGCGCAGCCGCTGACAGAACCGGGCATGCACTGCTTCATGCGCTCTATCAGGGTAACCTCAAAGCGGGATCTGTATTCTTCTCCGAGTGGTTCGCGGTAGATCTTGTGAAAAATCAGAGTGGCGCGGTCGTCGGCGTGATGGCTATCTGCATGGAAACTGGTGAAACTCACTTCGTCAAAGCGAAAGCAACAGTTTTCGCAACGGGCGGTGCAGGCAGAATTTACCAATCAACGACCAATGCAATGATGAATACCGGTGATGGTATTGGTATGGCGTTGCGTGCTGGTTACCCGGTTCAAGATATCGAAATGTGGCAGTTCCATCCAACTGGCATTGCTGGCGCCGGCGTCCTTGTGACAGAGGGCTGTCGAGGAGAGGGTGGTTACCTGATCAATAAGGACGGAGAGCGCTTCATGGAGCGTTATGCGCCAACGGCTAAAGACCTTGCGGGTCGAGATGTCGTAGCGAGAAGTATGGTGCTGGAAATTCTCGAAGGACGAGGTGCCGGCCCAGAAGGGGATCACGTATTCCTAAAGCTAGATCATCTCGGTGAAGAGATCTTGCATTCTAGGCTGCCGGGTATCGTAGAGCTTTCTAAAACTTTTGCGCATGTCGATCCAGTTAAAGAGCCCGTGCCTGTCGTTCCAACCTGTCACTATATGATGGGGGGCATCCCTACCAACATTCACGGTCAAGCTTTGATTGTCGATGGTGAAGGAAATGACCAGATAATTGATGGTCTTTATGCTGTGGGCGAAGTTGCTTGTGTTTCAGTGCACGGAGCTAATCGGCTTGGCGGCAACTCATTGCTCGACCTCATTGTCTTTGGGCGCTCTGCGGGTATTCATATCTCGGAAATGCTGGCAGAGGGTTATTCAACGGCTGAAGCGAGTGCGACAGACAAAGACGCGGCTTTGACTCGGCTTAGTCGATGGGACGAAAGCGCTTCCGGTGGTGAAAAAGTTGCCGATCTTAAGAAAGAATTACAATCGACCATGCAGCTTAGCTTCGGTGTTTTTAGAAAAGAAGAGCCCATGTTGGAAGGTATCAAAAAGATCGCAGAACTACGTGAAAGAATTAACTCGGCAACACTCGGGGACAAAAGCAAAGCCTTCAACACAGCGAGGCTCGAAGCTCTTGAACTCGACAATCTGTTGGAAGTCGCTGAAGCAACGGCCATCGCTGCGGAATCAAGAAAGGAGAGTCGAGGCGCTCACGCACGAGATGATTATGACTCGCGGGACGATGAAAATTGGTTATGCCACTCAATATACGATCCGAACACAAAAATACTGGGCAAACGCGATGTAAATTTTGCGCCTGCATTGCTTAAAACTGATGACGACCTGCCGGAAGATGTATTTGTACCAAAAGAGAGGGTTTATTAATGGAAATTAGCGTATATCGATACGATCCTGAAAAAGATAAAGCGCCGTATACTCAAGCCTTTGAGGTTGACATGCCGGACGGGCGCGACCTAATGGTACTTGACGTCTTGGAACTGATTAAGGAAATCGACCCTACGGTTTCATACCGCCGCTCATGTCGAGAGGGGGTCTGTGGTTCAGATGGCGTTAATATGAATGGCAAGAATGGTCTCGCTTGTATCACGCCAATTTCAGACGTCGCAAAGCGTGGTAAATTGTCCATCAAGCCACTGCCCGGCTTGCCGGTGATTCGCGATCTTGTCGTTGATATGGAGCAGTTCTACGATTCCTACAAGAAAATTCAACCTTACCTTATTAATAAAGACATGCCGCCCGAACAGGAGCGTCTGCAATCTCCCGAAGAACGTGAAAAGCTAGATGGACTATACGAATGCATTCTGTGTGCGTGCTGTTCAACCGCCTGTCCTTCTTTTTGGTGGAACCCTGACAAGTTTATTGGACCATCGGGGCTTCTTCAGGCCTACCGGTTCCTTGCTGATAGCAGGGATACAGCGACAGAAGAGCGTCTAGCGAACCTTGAAGATCCGTTCAGTGTTTTCCGGTGCAGAGGCATTATGAATTGCGTCAACGTATGTCCAAAGGGGCTTAATCCAACCCGCGCAATAGGCCATATTAGAAATATGTTATTAAAGCGGGCTGTTTGAAACACCTGAAGCAACCTTAGACCAGACAGTGCGAGAGAATTCTGTTGTTTGTACGGCAGGATTTTTTGCGCGTTGAAAAAAGCTTATTGCACTTAAAGTAATGCAGAACAGGGAAGCATGAATCATGCACGAAAGTAAGATGGAGCAAATGTGGCGAAGCGGCCATATTTCCGGTGGTAATGCCTCATACGTGGAAGAATTGTATGAACAGTACCTGGAAGATCCGTCGTCGTTACCTGATCAGTGGCGGAGCTACTTCGAGACTTTGCCCATGGTCGAGGGCACATTAGCACCTGATATTTCTCACTCCACGGTCAGAGATCACTTTCTTCTACTTTCCAAGAATCAGTCACGAGTAACACCGGTATCCCCAGCCAGTATTAATGCTGACTACGAGCGAAAGCAGGTCGCCGTTGGCGAGCTCATTTCAGGTTACCGACGTCGAGGCCACATCAAAGCAGTGGTTGACCCACTGAGTATGCAAGAGACCGAGCATCCGCCGATCCTCGAATTGGAGTACCACAGGCTATCGGCTGCGGATCTCGACACAAAATTCCAAACCGGAAGTTTGTTTTTTGGTGACACTGAGGCAACACTCCAACAAATTATCGATACCCTTGAGCAGACCTACTGTGGCTCTATTGGCGCTGAATACATGCACATCGAAGACCAAGCCGAACAGATGTGGGTTCAGCAGAGAATGGAAGGCGCACGCTCAAAACCCTCTTTCAACAATGGTGTAAAACGCCGGATACTTGACCGATTAATTGCTGCTGAAGGGCTGGAAAAATACCTAGGCACAAAATACCCCGGCACAAAAAGGTTTGGTGTTGAGGGCGGAGAATCGTTTATTCCTAGTTTGGCTGAGGTGATTCACCGGTCTGGCAAAGCGGGCGTTGCTGAAATCGTTATCGGGATGGCGCACCGAGGAAGAATTAATGTTCTTGTTAATATCATGGGTAAGGACCCGGCTGATCTGTTTGATGAATTTGAGGGAAGATATACGCCAGGCTTTGGCTCTGGCGATGTTAAATACCATCAGGGTTTCTCAGCCAACCTGATGACTTCGGGAGGGGAGATGCACTTGGCTCTCGGCTTCAATCCATCGCATTTGGAGATTGTGGCGCCGGTCATCGAAGGTTCCGTTCGCGCCAGAATGGATCGTCGCGGAGATACTGAAGGTGACCAAGTGCTGGCTATCAACATCCATGGCGATGCCGCTTTCGCTGGACAAGGCGTGGTCATGGAGACATTCCAGATGTCCCAGACCAGGGGGTTCTACACCGGCGGCACGGTTCATATCATCATTAACAACCAAATTGGCTATACGATCAGTCGCCGCGAAGATGCGAGATCAACGCGATATTGCACCGAGATCGCAAAAATGGTGCAGGCGCCGATTTTTCATGTGAATGGCGATGACCCAGAAGCGGTTGTTTTTGTCTCGCAGCTAGCCGCTGATTACAGAATGGAATTTAAGAAAGACGTTGTTATCGACATCGTTTCTTATCGACGTAGAGGGCATAACGAGGGCGATGAGCCATCAATTACCCAACCTATGATGTATGACAAGATCCGTAAACACTCAACAACCCTTGCGTTGTACGCAGAGCGTATTATTCAGGATGGTGCGATCAACAAGGATGAATACCAAAAAAGAACAACGGCTTACCGGGACGCACTAGATAAAGGGACTGCGGTCGCTTGGGATGCGGTAAAAGAGCCGGATACTTCAATGTACGTTGACTGGTCGCCATATCTTGGTCACGACTGGCAGGTTGAAGGCGATACATCCTTTAACCTGAAAGAATTGCAAAGCATTGCTCAAAAAATGGCTGAGTTACCCGAGCACTTCGTTGTACAAAAGCAAGTCGCCAAGTTGCTTGATGATCGAAAGAAAATGACCGCTGGAGCGACGCCTATTAACTGGGGTTATGCGGAGGTCATGGCCTACGCAACTTTGCTCTCGCAAGGATTTAAAATCAGGTTAACCGGACAGGATGTCGGACGAGGTACCTTTTCACATCGGCACGCTGTGCTTCATGACCAAAAAGAAGGTGGCGAATATATTCCACTCGACTCGATCGCCGAGGCAAACGGGCAGTTTAAGCTCTATGACTCGTTCCTCTCAGAAGAGGCGGTTTTGGGTTTTGAGTATGGTTATTCCTCTACCAGTCCTGAGACCATGGTTATTTGGGAAGCACAATTTGGCGACTTTGCTAACGGTGCCCAGGTTGTTATTGATCAGTTTATTACTAGCGGGGAGCATAAGTGGGCAAGGCTATCTGGCTTAACCATGTTATTGCCTCACGGCTATGAAGGTGCCGGTCCGGAACACTCCTCGGCTCGTTTGGAACGCTATCTGCAGCTTTGCGCAGAACACAATGTTCAGGTGTGTGTGCCAACGACACCGGCGCAGATGTTTCATTTGCTGCGCCGACAATCGATTAGACCGCTTCGTCGACCCCTAATTGTTATGACTCCCAAGAGTCTGTTGCGCCACAAAGATGCAATTTCCACACTTGAAGACTTATCGGAAGGAAAGTTTGAAGTGGTCATACCTGATCAATCATCAGCCAAAGATGCCGATATCACCCGAGTCGTGTTCTGTAGCGGAAAGGTATACTACGACTTGGCTGCAAAACGTGATGCGGACGGCTTAGATTCGATTGCTATTATCCGCATCGAACAACTTTATCCTTTCCCAGACAATGAGTTTAAACAACATTTCTCCCGTTACAAGAATCTCGCGTCTGCAGTCTGGTGCCAGGAAGAACCGATGAATCAGGGAGCATGGTATTCAAGCCAGCATCACATCAGACGTGGGCTCGAAGCATATCCAGGCATTCATTTGCATTACGCTGGTAGAGATGCCTCTGCATCACCGGCGGCGGGGTATATGTCGTTGCACACGCGTCAGCAGGAAGAATTAGTCCATCAGGCGCTTTATATGAAGTAAGTGATTAGCCAGTTGCTAGTCATTAATTCTACAAAAACGCGAAATTGATTATTGAATCAAACATAAATCGCTGCAACCCGGCTTCTAAATAAGCAGCTGTGAGTCGTAAGCCAAGGAATAATAATGATAGAAATTAAAACTCCCGTGTTCCCTGAGTCTGTTGCAGACGGTGAAATCGCTGCCTGGCATGTTCAGGTTGGTGAAGGCGTAAACCGCGATCAAATCCTCGTTGATATAGAAACCGACAAAGTCGTTCTGGAAGTTGTTGCACCGTCGGACGGCAAGGTTACCGAGATTCTGAAAGCCGAAGGTGAAACGGTGCTAGCTGAAGAGGTATTGGCAATGTTTGAAGCCGGGGAGGTCGCCGAAAAGGCTACCGAAGCTGATCTCGAAACCATCACTGATACACCCGAGGTCGATAGTTTGGATGAAGCGACTGCGAGCGCCAGCCCGGCTGCACGAAAAATCGCGGAAGAACAGAAGCTAGATGTCACAAGTATTGTTGGAACTGGTAAGGGTAACCGTGTCACAAAAGAGGACGTGTTAAAAGCTGTCGCAGCTGCGGAAGGACAGATGCAGGTCACCAGTGCAGTATCGGCGCCGGTCGAGGTGCCAGTAGCGGGGGACAGAATAGAAAGACGGGTGCCGATGACGCGATTAAGAGCAAGTGTTGCTAGACGGTTGCTAGAGGCCCAAGAAACCGCAGCCATGCTGACGACCTTTAATGAAGTCGATATGACGGCAATCATTGAGTTACGCAGTCAGTACAAGGATGATTTTGCGAAAATTCACAATGGTACTCGCCTTGGATTCATGTCTTTTTTTGTTAGGGCAAGTATTGAAGCGCTAAAAAGGTTTCCAGCGGTCAATGCGTCGATTGATGGCAATGACATTGTATATCACGGATATCAGGATATTGGCGTGGCCGTAGGGTCACCGAGAGGGTTGGTCGTTCCGGTACTTCGCGATGCTGATAGTCTCACTTTGGCGGAAATCGAAACCCAAGTGAGTGATTACGGCAGGAAAGCACAAGACAACAAACTCAGTATCGATGATATGACGGGTGGTACTTTCACAATCTCGAACGGCGGCGTATTTGGGTCTTTGTTGTCTACACCGATACTGAACCCACCACAAACCGGCATTCTTGGCATGCATAAGATTCAGGACAGACCAATGGCGGTGAATGGCGAGGTTAAGATACGTCCAATGATGTATCTTGCGCTGTCCTACGATCACCGATTAATAGATGGGCAGGAAGCAGTTAGATTTCTCGTAACGATAAAAGACTTTTTAGAAGAGCCGGCGCGAATACTTTTAGACATTTAGATCGAACCATAGGTGCGTGGTGGCGCTGGCAAATAAAAGACATTTGGAGATTGATGAGATGACAACAAAATTTGACGTAGTGGTAATTGGAGGTGGGCCAGCGGGTTATCACGCAGCGATCAGGTCCGCCCAACTGGGACAAAATACTGCCTGTATTGATAAATGGATTAACAAAGATGGTGTGCCTTCTCTTGGCGGCACTTGTCTGAATGTCGGCTGTATCCCCTCAAAAGCATTGTTGGATACCTCGCAAAAGTTCGCTGAAGCCAGAGATGGTTTCGCTGACATTGGTATCATGACAGCTGGCGTAAAAATTGACGTGCCGGCAATGATAGGTCGTAAAGATCAAATTGTTGAAGGGCTAACAAAAGGCGTTGCTGCGCTTTTAAAATCAAACGGTGTCAAAGTCTTTGAAGGCACAGCCAAACTCGGAGCGGGACGGCAAATCGAATTCGTCGGGCATGATGGCAAAAATGAAACCCTCACCGCAGATAATGTCGTCATCGCTACGGGCTCTACGCCTGTTGCAATTCCGCCTTGTCCTCTTCAGGGTGAGCTGATTGTAGATTCGACGGGGGCGCTCAATTTCACCTCGGTACCCAAGCGACTAGGTGTTATCGGCGCTGGCGTTATTGGTCTCGAGTTAGGAAGTGTCTGGAATCGCTTGGGATCAGAGGTTGTTGTGCTTGAGGCGCTTGACGAATTCCTACCGATGGCTGACCGACAGGTCTCGAAAGAGTCTGCAAAACAATTTAAGAAACAGGGAATGGATATTCGGCTCGGTGCAAGAGTTACCGGCACTGAAGTCAAAGGCAAGAAAGTTACCGTGACGTATTCCGACGCAGAAGGAGAAAAGAGTGAAATCTTCGACAGTCTGATTGTTGCGGTTGGCAGGCGACCATTTACGCAGGATTTGTTAAGTGGCGATTGTGGTGTGAATCTAGATGAGCGTGGTTTTATATCCGTTGATGATCATTGCGCTACTGATGCACCTGGTGTTTGGGCTGTCGGTGATGTCGTCAGGGGACCCATGCTGGCTCATAAGGGTATGGAAGAAGGGATCATGGTCGTTGAACGAATCGCAGGTCATTTGCCAGTCGTCAATTACGATTGCGTGCCTTCGGTGATTTATACACATCCTGAGGTGGCTTGGGTAGGTAAGACCGAGCAGGAATTAAAGACGGCAGGCGACGACTACAATGTTGGGAGTTTTCCAATGTCAGCGAGTGGGCGTGCCATGGCAGCAAATGATACGGCCGGAATGATTAAGGTGCTGGCAGACGCGAAAACAGACAGAATCCTCGGCGTTCATATGGTTGGTGCGCATGTCGCGGAATTAATCGCAGAGGCTGTTATTGCGATGGAGTTTGGGTCCAGTGCTGAAGATGTTGGTTTGACGATGTTTGCCCATCCAACGCTATCGGAAGGATTTCATGAAGCCGCACTGGCCGTGAGTGGCCATGCCATACATATTGCGAATAGAAAACGAAAAAAATAAAGCGGTTGATACCCAACGCGGGTACCATTAGCAGGGGTCGTCGTCAGGTGCTTGGTGGCGTGAGACAAAAGATTACTAATAACTTTAATCGAGGATAACGGAGATATGAATCTTCACGAATATCAGGCAAAACAAGTATTTGCTAAATACGGTTTACCGGTTTCCCAGGGCATCGCGTGCGATACCGCAGACCAAGCGGTAGCAGCGACCAGAGAACTGGGCGGTGACAAATGGGTCATCAAGGTGCAGGTTCACGCGGGCGGACGAGGTAAGGCAGGTGGTGTCAAGCTGGTGTCAACCGAAGAAGAGATCCGGGCATTTGCAGAACAACATATCGGCACAAATCTGGTGACATTTCAGACCGATGAAAAGGGCCAACCGGTCGCCAAGATCTATGTTGAAGAGTGCACAGATATTGCCCGCGAATTGTATCTTGGTGCAGTAATTGACCGTTCCTCACGACGCGTTGTGTTTATGGCATCAACAGAAGGTGGTGTCGAAATTGAGAAAGTTGCAGAAGAAACGCCTGAAAAAATTCTTACAGCTGAGATTGATCCAGCACTTGGCGGTCAAGCTTATCAGGGTCGAAAAATGGCTTTTCAGTTAGGACTCGAAGGTAAGCAAATTAATCAATTTGCCTCGGTTTTTGTCGCGCTCTCAAAAATGTTTGAAGAATGTGACTTGTCCCTACTTGAAATCAATCCGTTGGTTGTCACCGAGGCTGGCGCGATTCATTGCCTCGATGCCAAAGTCTCTATTGATGGTAATGCTCTCTATAGACAGAAAGCACTTGCAGCAATGCGAGATCCATCTCAAGAAGACGAGAGGGAAAACAAGGCCTCTGAATTTGAACTTAACTACGTTGCGCTTGACGGAAATATTGGTTGTATGGTGAACGGCGCTGGTCTTGCCATGGGTACCATGGACCTCGTGAAATTACATGGAGGTGATCCTGCTAACTTTCTCGACGTGGGTGGCGGGGCTACCAAGGAAACAGTGACCGAAGCATTCAAAATTATATTATCTGACGAGAATGTAAAGGCGGTGCTTATCAATATTTTTGGTGGCATTGTGAGATGCGATATTATCGCAGAAGGTATTATTGGGGCGGTTAAAGAAGTTGGTGTTCAAGTACCAGTTGTGGTTCGCTTTGAAGGCAATAACGCCCCTAAAGGCGTCGAAGCACTAACCAACAGCGATGTTGATATCATTGCAGCAACAAGTTTAACCGATGCTGCTCAACTGGCAGTAAAAGCAGCGGGAGGCGCAGTATGAGCGTATTAATTAATAAGGACACTAAGGTTGTTTGTCAGGGCTTCACCGGCTCACAGGGGACCCTGCATTCTGAACAGGCGATCGCATATGGGACGCAACTTGTTGGCGGGGTAACGCCTGGAAAGGGCGGTCAGATACATCTGGGTTTACCTGTTTTTAATACAGTAGCTGATGCCGTCAACGAAACGGGCGCTAACGCATCTGTTATTTACGTGCCGGCGGCTTTTGCTAAAGACGGTATACTTGAAGCAGCGGATGCAGGCATTGAGCTCATTGTATGTATTACAGAGGGATTGCCTACTCTCGACATGTTAGCCGTTAAGGCGAATCTGGATGAGCGCGGTGTCAGATTAATTGGACCCAACTGCCCGGGTGTAATTACGCCAGGAGAGTGCAAAATCGGAATTATGCCCGGTGATATTCATTTGCCCGGCAAGGTGGGTATTGTTTCGCGCTCAGGCACGTTGACTTACGAAGCTGTTAAGCAGACAACGGATCTCGGGTTTGGACAAAGTACCTGTGTAGGTATTGGTGGTGATCCCATTCCAGGAAGTAATTTCATCGATATTCTCGCCATGTTTCAGGATGATGATTCGACTGAGGCGATCGTGATGGTGGGTGAAATCGGTGGTAATGCGGAAGAAGAAGCTGCTGCATTTATCAAGGAACATGTCAGCAAGCCTGTGGTGGGTTATATCGCAGGTGTCACGGCACCTCCCGGTAAGCGTATGGGCCACGCCGGAGCCATTATTGCTGGTGGGAAAGGCACTGCGGATGATAAGTTTGCTGCGTTACATGCTGCCGGTGTCCACACGACCAAAAGCCTGGCAGAGATAGGTAACACATTAAAAGAAGTTACTGGCTGGTAGTGACGTCCAAATAAGGCCGCTAAATAAAAACCAGCGCAATGCGCTGGTTTTTTTATGCTTACCATGCTCGCGCGCGCTGGGGATACGTTATTTTTTTGCAGATTCTCGGGCTTTCTAAGGCTCGAATGTTGTTAATTCTGCAGAACACTGCTTCGGAGATTCGCGAGCAGGGCGTACGAAGCATAACCATCAGCGAGCAGCCCGTTTTTGTGCTGATAGTGCTTGACCGCCTCGCGAGTTTTTGATCCAAGGATGCCGTCAGGATTACCTGTATTGATGCCTGCGTTCATTAATAACTGTTGAAGTTCTGTTACTTCTTGACGGCTCAAAGCTCTTTCTTCCTTTTCTGGCATGCGTCTGATCGTGCCTTCACCGGCAATGCGATCAGCAAGGTGTCCTACCGAGATCGCATAAAAGGTAGAGCGATTCCATATCATTGTTGTCCGAAAATTATTATAGGTTATAAAAGCGGGCCCGTTCGCACCGGAAGGTAGAACGATGGAACCGATCTGATCAGAATGTCCCAGTCGAGTCCCATCGGCTCTTTTGACATTGAGGCTTTGCCATTCACTAACCGTCTTAGTGACACGTTGACCTGACAGGGTGTAATCAAAATTTTTCGGAAGACGCACTTCTCTGCCCCAACGTTCGTCTCCCTTCCAGCCAGACTCAGACAAAAAGTTAGCGGCTGATGCGAAAATGTCTGGCAGGCTATTCCATATATCAATCCTTCCATCGCCGTCACCATCCACACCGTAGCGCGCAAAGGTTGAGGGCATAAATTGGCACTGGCCCATAGCGCCTGCCCATGATCCGGTCATGTACTGTGATTGAATATGGCCACTATCAATGATTTCGAGCGCAGTCAGAAGCTCATCGCGAAAAAACTGGCTTCTTCTTGGATCGTAAGCGAGTGTTGATAGTGCCTGTATTACGGAAAAGCCGCCGGTGAAATCTCCAAAGTTGCTTTCCAGCGCCCAGAACGAAACCAAGTATGGTGCTTGAACGCCGTACCGTTGCTGAATCAACTCAAAGAGCTCTGCATGTTCTTTCAGTAATTCACGACCACGGCTAACTCGTTGTTGGCTAATACGGTTTCTCATGTATCGCGTGAACGTCTGGACAAACTCCGGCTGGTTGTTGTCGAGTTCGATAACACGAGGGATAGGTGCTTCGAGGTTAGACAACGCAACATCCAGAGTTTCCGCGCTGATTCCTCTAAGAGAGGCCTCCGCTCGTAACTCAGTGAGCCATTGATCAAATGTTAGATCACTTGCAGGATTATTTTCTGTATTGTTTTGCGAGGCGTTGGCGGTCATGCAGCTGCCTGAAATACACGGCACGATAAGAAAAGTGAAACAAAATAGTTGGATGTATCTTTGCAACGACATATCGCCAAGAATAACGTTAATTCAGCTAATTGTAACCCCGCTTTTTGTCAAAATCGAAATCAATATGATCACCGAAAAAAGATTTAGTGATTGGTTCTCAGAAGCGTTTACGCCATGCTCAATTTGTGGATAATTCGCGGCTCCGGTCTTGCACTTGGTAAACTGTTGCCGGGTTAGGAACAGACAAATAACACATTTGTGAGGGTAAAAGAGCTTGACGTTAAACATAGAACGGGTCATCGCGAAAGAACTGGATGCCAGAGAAACGCAAATAACAGCTGCTGTAGAATTGCTGGATAGTGGCGCTACCGTGCCCTTCATCTCAAGGTATCGTAAAGAAATCACCGGTGGCCTCGATGACACACAGTTGCGCAAGCTCGAAGAGCGACTTGGATATCTAAGGGAATTGGAATTGCGTCGCGAGGCGGTTCTCGGCAGTATTTTAGAGCAGGGAAAGCTCACACCGGAACTAGAAGTTGCTATTATTGCAGCCGAGACCAAGGTGCGTCTGGAGGACCTGTACTTACCCTACAAGCAGAAGCGCAGAACCAAAGCACAAATCGCGCTAGAAGCCGGTATTGAGCCGCTTGCAGATTCGCTGATTAGCGATCCCTGTCTTGAACCATTCGATGAAGCATTGGCTTATATCAACAAGGATGAGAAGTTCAAGACTGCTTTTGAGGACGCGAAAGGGGTGCTCGATGGTGCGAAATATATTTTGATGGAACGTTTCGCCGAGGATGCAGAGTTACTTCAATCTATTCGTGATTTTATGAGTCACAACACGGTGATTTTCTCTAATGTAGTCTCAGGAAAAGAGAAGGACGCAGCCAAGTATCGCGATTACTTTGATCTTCGGGACAAATTTCAAGGCATACCTTCACACAGAGCGCTGGCAATGCTGCGGGGAAGAAGGGAAGGGCTGCTGCAGTTACGTATAGATGTTGTGGTGCCGGATGATCAGGTGCATCCCTGCATTTCAATGATCGGTAATCATTTCGAAATTTCGCATCACGATCGTGCTGCGGATGACTGGCTGGCCGAGGTGGTGAGCTGGACTTGGCGAGTAAAGTTGCAACTACACCAGGAAACTGAGCTGATGTCAGCGATGCGCGCAGCGGCGGAAGAAGCAGCCATTGAGGTTTTTGCGCTCAACATTAAAGACCTGTTACTCGCAGCGCCGGCTGGTCAGAAAGCAACCATTGGACTCGATCCAGGGTTGAGAACCGGTGTTAAGTTAGCCGTTATTGACGCTACTGGCCAGTTTGTTGATTCCGCGACGATCTATCCTCATGCGCCTCAAAATAAATGGCAAGCGTCCATTACACAAATTGAAAGTCTAGTCCGCAAGCACGATGTTGAATTGTTAGCCATTGGTAATGGCACTGCTTCACGAGAAACAGACAAACTTTGCGCTGACCTGATGACGCAGTTTCCCGACTTGAGCTTGAGGCGTATTGTGGTCAGCGAGGCAGGCGCATCGGTTTATTCTGCTTCGGAGCTAGCAGCGAATGAGTTCCCGGACCTTGACGTGACTATTAGAGGGGCTGTTTCAATCGCGAGGCGGCTTCAAGACCCGCTTGCGGAGCTTGTCAAAATTGAGCCTAAATCCATTGGCGTCGGTCAATACCAGCATGATGTAAACCAGTCTCTGTTGGGTAGAAACCTCGATGCGGTTGTTGAAGATTGTGTTAATGCTGTCGGAGTCGAAGTAAATACTGCGTCCGCAGCGCTATTACGGCGAGTCGCCGGGCTCAATCAGTCAATCGCTGACAACATTGTCTCTTTCAGGAATGAAAACGGACGTTTTAGTAATCGGGAACAGTTGAAGTCAGTTGCCCGGCTCGGAGAGCGTACCTTTGAGCAGGCAGCGGGTTTCTTGCGTATCCAGAATGGGGACAACCCACTTGATGCTTCGGCTGTGCATCCTGAAACGTATGACCTGGTTGAACGCATCGCTGTCACCACAGGTACCCCCATAGCAGAGCTAGTGGGTCATCGTGCACTCAAATCTGTTAATTATGCTGACTACGCGGATGAAAAATTCGGGATTGTGACCATTCAGGATATCTGTCGTGAACTTGAGAAGCCGGGTCGTGACCCTCGACCTGAATTTAAGACTGCAAGCCTGAAAGAGGGTGTCGAAAAGATATCGGATCTCGAAGAGGGAATGAGATTACAGGGTACGGTTTCGAATGTGACGAATTTCGGCGCTTTTGTTGACATCGGTGTTCACCAGGACGGACTGGTACATATTTCAGCGCTGGCGGATAAGTTTGTGAAAGACCCTCACGAAGTTGTTAAAACCGGTGATATCGTCAACGTTAGGGTGTTAGAGGTGGATCTGGAGCGAAAGAGAATTGCGCTGACGATGCGCTCAGAAGATAAAAACGAAGCGCGAGAGAGTAAAAACACTAAAGCAAAAGGGAAAACTTCGAATAGCGGTGATCGCCGATCAGGCGGTACGCAGAATAAGCGGCAAAGCGGTAACCGTCGTTCCAATGGTGGTGAGCCCGCGGCTGCAAATGCTTTCGCTCAAGCCTTTGCCAAGGCGCAGGAAAAAGCAAACCACAAAGGAAAGTAACCCTTGAAATCTCTTCTGAAGCCCCCATTGACAGTGACAGATTAGTATTTTTGGCTGGAGGATAGTCCTCTCACCTTGGCCATGAACCATGAACCATGAACCATGAACCATGAACCATGAACCATGAACCATGAACCATGAACCATGAACCATGAACCATGAACCATGATCCGCGAACCATCAACAAGGAAATAACAAAGTGAACGACGAAGTGAATTCTGCGCAAAATAAAGAGACGATGGGCTTTCAGACAGAAGCAAAACAGCTTCTACATTTGATGATTCACTCTTTGTATTCGAATAAAGAGATATTCCTTCGGGAGCTCATATCGAATGCATCTGATGCAATAGATAAGGTTAGATTTCAGTCACTCTCGAATCCCGACCTTGTTGGGGAAGATGTGAATTACAACATCAGAGTGGATCTCGACAAGGACGCCAGCACGGTCACTATTTCTGACAACGGCATTGGTATGAGTCGAGATGATGCCATCGCTAATCTCGGGACCATCGCAAAATCCGGTACCTCTCAGTTTTTTGACTCGCTAACCGGCGATCAGCAAAAAGATGCTCAGCTTATTGGGCAGTTTGGTGTGGGTTTTTATTCGTCTTTTATTGTCGCTGACAATGTTGTGGTTGAGTCACGATCAGCTGCCCAGGCACCTGAAGATGGCGTTCGTTGGTCTTCAGCAGGCGAAGGTGATTTCGAAGTAGAAACCATCACCCGCGAGGACAGGGGTACCTCTATCATTCTTCACATAAAGCCTGAAGAAGAAGAATTTCTCGATAGTTGGAGGGTACGCAGCGTCATTAAAAAGTACGCTGATCATATTTCTGTACCCGTGATCATGAAGGGTGAAGCCATGCCCCCGGCCGAAGGTGAAGAAGCGCAGGAGCCCGAGGATGAAACAGTTAACACGGCGAAAGCGCTCTGGACTCGCTCTCGGTCCGATGTCAGTGACGACGAATATCACGAGTTCTACAAGCATGTATCACACGACTATCAAGAACCACTCGTGTGGAGCCACAACAAAGTCGAAGGAAAGCTGGATTACACGAGTCTCGTTTATATCCCTTCAAAAGCCCCGTTTGACATGTGGCAACGGGAAGCGCCACGAGGTCTTAAGCTCTACGTTCAGCGCGTTTTTATTATGGATGAAGCCGAACAGTTTTTGCCGCTTTATCTGAGATTCGTCAAGGGTATTGTTGATTCAAATGATCTTTCATTGAATGTTTCGCGTGAAATTTTGCAAAAGGACCCAGCTATCGATTCGATGCGAAGTGCATTGACCAAAAGAGTACTGGACAGTCTGGAGAAACTTGCCAAAAACGATTCGGAAAAGTACCAGTCATTCTGGGCAGAGTTTGGTCAAGTAATGAAGGAAGGGCCAGCGGAAGATCAGAATAACAAAGAGAAAGTTGCCAACCTGTTGAGATTTGCCACAACTCAAGGTGATTCGGAAGTCCAAGATCAGTCGCTGCATGACTACATCGCCAGGATGAAGGAAGGGCAGGATAAGATTTATTACGTTGCTGCGGATAACTACAGCACAGCAAAGAATAGTCCTCACCTCGAGGTGTTTAAGCAAAAAGACATCGAGGTTTTACTGCTTTCAGATCGTATTGACGAGTGGTTAATGAGTCACTTGATGGAGCATGAAGGAAAACAGCTTCAAGATGTTACCAAAGGTTCACTTGATCTTGGCGATCTTGAAGGCGAAGAAGAAAAGCAGGAACAAGAAAAAATTGAAGAAGACTTCAAAGACTTGGTTGGGCGTATTAAAGATGTTGTAGGTGAGAAAGTAGAAGAAGTTAGAATTACTCATCGATTAACCGACTCGCCAGCATGTCTCGTAGTCAATGATGATGAGATGGGTATGCAGATGCGAAGAATTTTGGAATCTGCCGGCCAGGAAGTACCCGCAACAAAACGCATCTTTGAGTTGAATCCAAAACACCCATTGGTTGAAAAGCTTAGGGCAGAACAGGACTCGGAAAGGTTCTCTGACCTGACATTGGTGCTTTTTGATCAGTCGATGTTAGCCGAAGGTGGTCAGTTGGATGAGCCTTCAAGCTATGTTCAACGATTGAATAATCTGCTGCTTGAGTTATCCGGAAGTTAAAGATGGTCAATCTAGTGAGGTACAGGCCTAAGGGTATTTTTACCTTAGGCTAGGTTACTTATTTTGGCCCATCCAAAGCACGCTGCCGCAAACCGTGAAGCATCATCCGCTTAAGGTGAACGTCCTCAAAATACTCGTCTTGATGCTTATCAATTAAGTTTAATGAAATTACCCAGCATACCCGGTCTAACAGGTTGTGCTTTGGTCGGGGCGTCGGAACAGAGTTGACCTTGCATGATGCCCAAGTGTGTCGCCTGTTCCTCGTCTCTGGCGGAGTAAAGGTTTTCCTCGGCGGAGCTAAATGTAACCATACTCATGCTGTTTTGATTCCCCCCAACCGTTGGCTCGTACAGCGCGATATTTCCCTTC
>Ga0257126_1001430_pt1 | contig 17172 bp, 21 predicted proteins | sample SI060_120mmetaG_FD_190151 | JGI IMG/M metagenome (GOLD analysis project Ga0257126, IMG submission 190151) | Marine microbial communities from Saanich Inlet, British Columbia, Canada - SI060_120m | ecosystem: Environmental > Aquatic > Marine > Inlet | place: Canada: British Columbia | collected... | reverse complement strand
TTTATAAAAGTAAATTATTTTTTTTTTTTTTTTTTTTTTTTTTTTTTTTTTTTTTTGCTATAATTTTTCTTTTTTCTATATTTTTTTGATTCATTTTGGTTACATTTCATTATTTTACTTTTTCTACCACCTCCACCATGTAAATTTAATTTATCGTTGACATGTTTCATTACTGACTTCACAAAATCCGATGACTTTATCTTCTTTATTATTACCCCATTATTATCATTGTACGAGAGCGTTTCATCAACGACCATTTCGGGATTTGATGCCACATCATTACACTCTTTGTGCCAATAACTACCTTTCTCTGTGATTTCATCGCAAACGTTCTTGGCCGCGAAGCGTCCCCCTTTTTTCCTACTCTCCCCAGACACTAGTTCATGAATTGCCGCTTCAGTATGTGTATTGTAAAGTATTTCTTTATATATATCATCTATATCCCACTCCCCCCTCAATACCATCTCGCCATCCTTATTTTTTTTCAATCTGTCTATGCATTGGACAATTTCTTTAGGTGTTCTACTATGGGCATCTATCTCGGGGAGATTTGTGATTGGGTCTATGGCTGGTGTCACCATGGGGGTAAAGACGTATCCTATTCTACTGCCTTCCCCTGTTCTGTGGTAGTCGCAGTTGGTCTGGATCGTCTCCAGGATTTGTAATAAACCGTTATCTGTGATAACCTCTCTACCATTTAAATCTTGCCCTGTAATATATTGCGTCACCTCTTCGACTTCAACTTGTGAATCTCCCCCCTTTTTCTCATTATTTATTTTTTTAATTAACATTCCTATCAATGATCCAAAAACAGGTTTAAAACTATAAATCACGGGGGCGTCATCCATACATTCATTAATATTAACTAACATATTCAACCTCGTAATATAAGAATTAAGTTTCATTATTATAGGTGATATTTTTTGTTCCATTTTTTCATATTCTGTTATGATAGCAAATAAACAATTTGAAGATAATTCCCTTTCATCAACGTCGATGTCTTGCTTTTTTTTTTTAAAGAAACTAAAAGTTTTTTTGTACCAAGGTATATTGAAATGTCGCCGCTGAACGTTTGGGAGAAAGTCATAACTGTCATCTTGTATATGCGACGGTTCCTCATTACTTGTGACATTTAGAACCTCATCACGCGTGACATTTAGACCAACACACTTATAACATTCAATGATAGTTTTGTAAAACTGGTCGATAGTTATTTTATGTAATATTTTTATTATGTTTACTTCTTCGGTCGTCACAACCCCCTCTTGGGGGGGGGGTCCATCTTCTTCCAATTCTGATTTGTCTAAAAATGCCGTAACTATTATTAAATTAGTTCTATACATTTCTATCATTAAATCATATTTTGCTAATTTTTGAATAATATTTGATAGAGTATTTCGTGTATTATTTTTTAAAAGTTCTTCGTTGGTCAATTTTACATCCTCCTCATGTACTTCTTTTAATGTTTCTCCTATTTTATCAAACATCTCTTCCTGTTGCTTTACACTTTCTGAGGCTTTAATAATCGTCTCCCCTACTTTCAAAACGTGTTCATGTAAATGTGGTAAAACATGAACACCACCTACAGCAAGCGTTGACGTCAAAAGCAAAATTAATATAATTTTTTTTGTCCACCCTAAAAAATTATTCCAATAAAGTTTTTTTTTAAAACTATCTTCATTGTCTTGAGAAAACATATTTATATTGTTCGTTGTACTGTTTCTGGCATCCATGACGTGGACCTGATTATAATAATCTGTTAACTGTCTATTACTCTGTAAAATTCTAGCTAAACATGTATAACTCATTATAATAATAATATATATTTTAAATATTAATAATATATATTTTAAATATACGTTATTAATATGTCAATTTTAAATTTATTTGGGATGACAAAACAATCTAAAAAGAAGCCATATAGTAAAAAGAAGCAATCTAATAAAAAGAAGCAATCTAGTAAAAAGAAGCAATCTAGTAAAAAGAAGAGGTCATTAAAACAAACCCTTGATAAGTTTAAACATGGTATGTTTGAACGTGGTAAAACTGATAAAGCTAAATTTATTAATTTAGCTTATAAATTATACAAAGAAGAATTAGATGATGGAAAATTTTTAACAAGAGATTTTTTATGGAGTGATGGAGAAGGGAAAGTCCAAGAATATATACAGAAGGGAAAAAGGAATTTAAATCATGGAGATATTATTTTTATAGGTTCAACAGAAGATGATGGTGTTGAAAGGGGGTTTCATCATATCATTTACAATGAAGATGATATTGGATATGAACAATCCGATGTAATGTTAGAAATATCATCCGAAAGGAAATTATCGGATAAAGAAAAGATAAAATTATTTTTAAAATGGTCTGAAGATAATTACCAAAAAAATCAAAAAGGTAATCGTATTAATTTTGATAAAGCAGCAAAAGAAGTTATAAATTTTTGTTCAGATTGTTTTTAAATATTTAAAATTGATATAAATAATAATCTTATTAATTCATTAATGAATGAATCAAACGTTCTAAATGGAATTATTGATGATAATATTCATTATTTTATAGAAAATAAAGCATTTAGAATATATAAATTGAATTTTGTACAATATTTGGATGGAGATTTAGTGGATATAGAAACTGTATATGATACTATTTTGAAACATGTAGAACATATAAATATTGTTTCTTCTATATGTACAAATTGTTTAGAATCAGATAAAATAACGTTATTTATCACACAATTTGTCACATATTTGGTAAATAAAAGAGATATTGGTCAGTTGTATTCACTAATTAATAGTGATTTTATAGACTATATGAGTATAGTAGATTTTAATCCATTATTCGATTGTATAATAACAAACAAATATATTATAGATTCTTATTTTGTAAACAACACATTGTACAAACCGACATTATCATACCAAATAGTATTAAAAATGTTAAAAAAACGAGAATTACGGACTAATATACTTGAATACTTTTCAGAAAAAATAGAAAAATGTAAAAGTGAAAAAATGATTAAATCAGTATTGGATTTAGATAAGGAATATATAAATAGTAAAAATAAATCCGATGAATTTAATATAAATTTAGTTGTGTTATTGTTTCAATTATGGTATGCTGGAATAAATACTACTAAAATGAAAGATATTTCTGAAGAAAACACAAATTTTCTTAGTAAAAGTTATTTTATAATACATCAATTACTAGAACATAGTTATTTACAGTTGTATGAAGAAAAACAAATCCGAATAAATGAATTAAATAAAATCAAAGATTTAAGACCAACATTAGATAGACATAATATTAGTAAATTTAATATATTAACAGATTTAATCAGAGTAAGGCTAAAATCTATAAAAACTAATACAACACAAAAAAATACATTAATATTTTTACAACATTTTTATGAATTGACTACATATTGGATAATACATCGAAAAATTAAAGATGAATGTGATAGTATATTAGAATGTATTCATTTATTTTACAAACATAATAAATTAGAATTAGATAATAACATGACATTGTTAATGAAACATACCTTTAAGGGAACCAGTATAACAAACAACCCAAATATTAGAATAAATTACTTAGGAATGTTTCATAAATATATAATGTATGTAATTAAATTAAATGAAAAGGTGGTGGCAATATCAGATTATGTGAATTATGATAAAAATATAAATACAATTGTAATAGAATTTAGTCATTTATTTAACTATATTAAAAATGCGTTTAATAATGAGGAATTGTACAATGTGTTGTATCCAATGTCTATTTTATCAAATATATTAAATTTAACTATCTATAAATTAGATGATTATAGAATTAGTTTTGATGATAATCGTGATACTAAATATTTCAAAGCATTAGTCTATAATAATATGAATAATTTCCAATATGTAGTGGATGAAATATTACATGCAATGGTAAAAATTAACAAAGAAGAAAATGGAAATAATGATATAACTGTTATAGAAGAAGAAAAATTGGATATTAATAATTTAACACTATATTTAAATATATTTTCCCAATTTATAGTTAAAACATCTAAATATTATAGTGATCTAGTATTGTGTGATGAACTTAAAAACTGTGTCATAAATATTATTGTGAATTGTATTAATAATTTAGCGACAAATACTCAATCTAAATACAAAATTAAAAATAAGGAAAACTTAGATTTTACACCTATAAGTTTATTAGAAACATTAAAAACTATAATATTTCATCTCATAACAAAAAAGGATAATGAAGAATTAATTCTTAAAATGTTGTCATTAGATCAAAATTATACCCATGATAGTATTTTACGATTGATCACTATATTATCGAAACGTGGTAAAATAAAAACCATTGAGTTTAGTCATATAAGTTATTTTAATATAAAATTAAACAAAAAAAGGGATGTTGTCGATGATGATATTGAAATTCCAGAAGAATTGTGTGATCCTATTATGGATACATTAATAGAATCACCAGTCATGTTGCCAAATAATATTATTATAGATTGTGAGGTTATAAAACGCCATTTGTTAACATGTGAGACAAACCCATTTAATAGAGATGTTTTGACATTAGAAATATTAGATGACTATAATTCAAAAGATGATATTAAAGAAAAAATAGATATTTTCAAAGAAAAAATAAAAGCATTTAAAATAGAACATAATTTAATTTAAAGATTGGTTGTCCTATATTTGTAATGGAAATTATCGAATTATCACATAATCAATGTTTTATATGCCGTGATTCGTGTAATACGTTGTACAAAATATGTGATTGTAATGATTCAACCATATGCGATGAATGTTATGAATTAGAATCAACACAACAAATGACACAATGTGGAATATGTCGAAAAAAGTATGTGTTTGATGTTGAACGTAATTATTGGGATATTCTAAAAATATTATTCAAACATACTACTAAATATGGCGTTATATTATGTATTGAATTGTTTTGTCCAATATTTTTATATATTCAAGCCGATTATAGTGAATTGAATAATGTATTTTTGATATATACCTTTTTTTGTATTACAATTGGAAACATATTAATATGGTATTTGACAGAAAGATTGATTCATAATGAAGAAAGTGCCAAAAGTTTCATGCTTATATACACTCCACTAAAATGTATCTATATTATGTTAATATTTATTATTATCCAATACATCAATGATATACACAAACTAAAATTATATGCTTATTATATTTTGCTATTTATTTATACTATGCCAATGCTTTTTTTTTCGTGTGTAATATTTGGAAGAAAGGGTATTAAATATAAAAAATATATTGATGATATCACTATATCAAAAAAAATAAATGTAAAGGCTATTTTAAATAATTCACATAGTGAAGTTTAAATAGCCCCATTTACAACATGTAAATAATCTGCGATGACATCATTCATAATATCACTATCGTTAATCTTGCTCATTGTACCATAAATACATGGACTGTATTTGATGGATTCCATATTATGTGATTTAATATATTTAATTACATCTATCAAATCTATTATAAACTTATCTATAATTTTTAAGGTATGGTAGGAGGTTATACAAAAATGGAATCCATTTGGATTTTGAATAACGTTTATTTCCCATTGTTTTTTTTTCAGTTCTTCGCTTATAATATTTATATTTAACGTTTTTGATCCAATTGCTACAATACTTAGTTTAGGATCTCCATAAACAAATACCTCATCTATTAGTTTTATTTTTTTTACTAAATGATTTTTTATTGTTATTATTGAATTATAATTTTCTATATATTTGGATTTTCCATAATACATTAATGTTGCCCATGTTAAAGCCACAATATTACCACATCGACTTCCTGCCATTGCGGACGAGGCATAAATTCCACCACTCCATTTTTCATCTATAAAATATTGATATTTCATCAATTCTTTGTTTTTATATAGTATAGATGATGCTCCTTTTGGACTATTGCCATATTTATGGAAATCCGCTGAAATGCTTGTAACGCCATCTAGCATAAATCCAAAATTATAATCGCTAAAATTAATCAAAAATGATCCAATACACGCATCTAAATGTAATGGGATATTCTTTTCTAACGCTATTTTATTTAATTCGTTTAATTGATCTATCAATCCAAGATTATAACTAGGGGTTGAACCAACAATTAAAATAGTATTATTATTTATAGATTTTTCTAATAGATCTAAATCATACAATCCATCTTGTCTGTAAGGGATTACTACCATATTTATGTTAAAGTAACTACATGCTTTAGTAAAAGCACAATGGACTGTACTTGATACTATTATTTCAGGTTTAGTAATATTTTTTGTTTTTTTAGAATAATCTCGATATGTTTTGCATGCCATTAATATACTTTCAGTCCCACCGCTTGTAAAAACGCCACACGTATTTTTATCGCCATTGAATAATTGAATCATAACAGATACACATTCTTTTTCCATTTTTCGAACACATGGGTACATATTTGTGTGAAGTGGGTTTGTTTTATTGAAATATGGAAATAATGTGTTTAGTAATATGTCTAAATCATTGTTGTTTGAATATGTTGCTCCGGAGACATAACCATTTTTATAATCTATAGTTCCACTTTTCTCCATTTTTTTGAATAATGATATAATATCTTTTGAACTCTTACCATTATCTTTTAAATAATCGTATGCTACTATATGGTTCGTTTGATTATCGAACTCCTTTTTTAAATCAGATATTATTTTATTCCGTTTTGCTTGGATTTTATTTTTAACATATGGTATTTGTTTGACAGTATATTTAAAATAATAGCCTGAATTTACTACTATATCAAATCCATGTTTCAATAAATGATATATACCATATAATTTTATCCAACTTATATTATGGATTGACGCTACATTTAATTTAAGGTATTTGACTAAAGCATGTTTTAAAACAAAATTCTTGAAACTGACTATTTCATTCGACATTATAAATAAATATAAACAAAAATCTATAAGTTTTTTTTATATGATATATAATATAAGTATGTTTGAAAAGGCGAGGAAGGTGTTGAAGGGGGAAATTTGGAAAGAACGAAAAGAAGAAAAAAGACAGCAAAAAATAATGTTTGAAAAAATAGAACTAATTGAAAAAAAAGTAAATGATATCTAATAAAATAGATAAAGGAATATTGGTAAATGAGATTATTAAGTATATCAATCTTCGCAAGATGTAATTCTAGAAAAACTATCACTAACTATTTCATTCTACATTCTATAAATAAATAACATCTATAAGTTTTTATATGATATCTATGCCATATACGACCATTCAGAATGAGCCAAATGTGATATACTACATTAACGGTCTGTTCAACAGATATTACGGTTCTGGGTTTCAACAATTAAGACCAACGCGGAAAGCAATTCTTACGGATGTGTATTTCAACTCTGTAAAGTTGACGAAAATAGAAACATCGGTCGATGAGCTGGTATGGTGCGTCACAGGACACTCTCCATATTAACCAATGTACCAATAAAGAAAGATTGTAAATTGCCGTTTCTTAATTTCTTAATTGGAACGCAGTCTCGTAGGTATATGTTTTAGAAAAACTCACACCAAGATTCTTCTTGATTCACACTACATACATTTAGACCATCTTTATGTGATATCAAACAATTTAAACATTGGTCACGTGTTATATTTGTATTTGGACAATATTTGCGCAATGATTGATAGCATGTTAGTGGTATGGATGGTAAAATGAATTTTCTTGGTTCCAAACTAATTTTTCCAAGGGTAGTGTAATAACATGGATGTACATTTCCAAAACATGAACGCGATGAGAAAAATGTCTTTATGTTAAAATCTACTACATATAATGATCCATTGTATATAGGGTCATACATATTTATTAAGTTATTTTGTATAACACTTGTTTTGTTGTAATTGTATGTTATGTCTATTTGTGTCAATGGGGGTATATAGTTATTAATAACATGAATTCTATCTAATAATATACCATTGGTGGCATTTAAATAATAAATATAATTTGGTGTATTGATTTTCAATATATTTATAACATTTGGAGAATTACATTCATTACAATTATATATGTGGGTACCATTTATAAATTCGGACCCACCCGTCATTTGTATAAATATAGCATCATTGTAAGGTTCGTCTATTTTTATGTTCCAGTCTTTAGTAAATTGTGTATCACCATTATTAGATACATTTAGACTATAGGCTATTATAGTATTGTAATAATAAAAAATATGTAAATTTAATGGTATTGATAGTTCAGTTCCAGAAGTGATATAATTTTTTAATGACAAAGTATCGCATTTTTGTAATGCTTCACATACTTGGGTAGAATTAGACATCAAAAAATTGTATTCCATTTTATCTATATTTGAGCATGATATATTAAAATAAGTACAAAAATCATTTAAATTATCATATAGTTCCTTTAAACTAATATTATTTTTATGAATATAATTTATATTTTCGATACATTGATAACATTCACTACTATTATATGGATAAGAACTGAAACTATTTATTGCTTGTGTGGAAATAAAAAAACATGATAGTAAAATAAAAAAACGATTCATAATATGGTTTAATTGTGATTACTCTTTAATATAATTTTAATTTAGATGAGTACATATTTGAGATCTATCAACTATCATAATTACTCTAGCATTTCTATTTGGAATATTATAATTATAGTTTAATGTTCCTTTGTGAGAATAATTATTTTTGTTATAATTTTCATCTATCATAAAAAACATTATATCCAGATGATGGAATTACACGATAATATACTTCAGTAACGTAAAGATAATTATCACTAATTTTGTCTATTCTACAATACTTATTTTCAGATTGTCGACTTTTACAATGTACAATATCACCAACACTAATATTTGATGGATTTGCTCTTTCATAACAATTAGGTAGTGTATTCGTATTGATATATTTGTATGGTCTCATTATATTTATTATACATAACTTAACTAACTAAATCAATTTTATAATTCTAATTCTTTAAAAAAGAACAAAAAAATTTATTTACATTATATATAGTATGGTATATTTTCGTATAATAATGGCATTAGTATCAAATATTATATTTTAATAATTGTTGTACTATTTGTAATAGGGTTATTGTACTCAGTTATTTTGTATCATTTTACAAAATTTGAAAAAGTGATTACGGTACAAGAAAAATATACTAGATATAGACGCAGATCATCAAATTATAATGTTGTAGATACAGATGGAAATATTTATCAAATTGGAAATCTTTGGTTTAAATTTGATTATAATAGAGGCAATGACTATGCGACTCTTAGAGAGGGTAAAACATATAAAGTCAAGGGTTATGGGTATAGAGCTGGAATATTAGACGCATATCAAACAATTTATGATGTTAAAGAAATATAAATTGATTCGTATTTCAAATTTGTTTTAAATTAATCTTACTATTTACTAATTACAATATTATTTAAATATAATATTATTTAAATAACTATGGTAAAAGTATTAAAACTGTATTCCCACGAATATAGAATTATGATACCAATGACCTATTCTAAAGAAGAAACAATAAAAAAAATAGAATTATACAAACAATGTAAAAATAATATAGTAAATCCAATAAAAGATACTGATATAGTAGATGTATTGAAAGTTAAAATAAATGCTTACTATGGAATAAATATTTACACAATAAAGTTGAACAAAATAAAAATAAATTACAATATTGATTCTGGGACATACATTCATTTAATTGAGAAAAATGGAGATGATTCTGATACATGTATATTGACTGGAAATAGTATTCCATACTTGTTTTATTACAATGGAGAAAAGCTAATTAAGACTAACACAATAATATAATGTAATGAACAAATTCGAACATAATTTTGTATATAATACTTACAATACTATAGCGGATCATTTTAGTGAAACACGTTCCTATGTGTGGCCAAATATTAAAAAGTATATTGATAATATAGAAATAGGTAGTAATATAGCCGATATAGGGTGTGGGAATGGTAAAAATATGTATAGAGAAGATTGTAACATGATTGGAGTTGATTTTTGTGAAAAATTTGTTGAAATATGTAAAAACAAAAATAAAAACGTAATTGTTGGAAATTGTGTAAATATTCCATTAAAATCCAATACATATGATTACACATTATGTATAGCAGTTTTACATCATTTATCAGATAATTTACGCAGAATACAATGTTTAGACGAATTAATTAGAATAACTAAAATAAAAGGAAAATTGTTGGTTCAAGTATGGGATTATGAAGGTAATACCCATCGGTCACCAAATAAAGATGCGATGATAAAATGGAATTTACAAAAAAAATATGCGGATACAAAACAAAATATAGAGATAAATAGATTTTATCATTTATTTTCAGAAAATGAATTAATTGATATGGTAAAAGATAAAAATGTTAAAATATTGAATTATTATAATTCGCATAATAATTGGGTAATAGAACTTGAGAAAATATAAACTAACTATTGTGATAGGATTGTATTTAAACAATTATTGTTCACTGTAAAGCATGGATTGCTAATATATTTCATAGTATGATTGTTTTCTTCAAAATGATTTACTATAAAAGATAGTTTAACATCATTCACTTCATTTACAATATTAGTATCTTTATAAATTAGATTATAATTTTTATCACTGTTTATAATAAGACTATCCTTTTCAGAATCATTTCCAACATTTCCATGAAATTGTGTTACAACACAAATATTATGTCTTTGTTTAAGTGTATCAATATGACTAATATCTCCACTATTCATATAATCTAAGATAATTTGTTTATTTAATGTATTTTTACCAGTATCTTTGATAGCTATAATATAGCATTCTATGTATGATTCATGGTTATTAATAATGTAGTTGAAATAAGTATCCTTCAACATTTGGAAGATAGAAAGTCCATTTGATTCAGAAACAGCAAAATAAGATGCTGATATTGTAAATGCGTAGTTTGCTGGACCACCATTGTTCCTGTCACTAACATATTCATTATTTACAATGTAAATTTTGTAATCAGATGTCATTTTGTATCTTTGATTTAATAAATTAACAAAAATATTATTCAATTTTATTAAGATGTTTTTCTAATGATGATAAATATATTATAGATTTATTAGTAACGTACCCCAACATAACAATAAACAATATGTTTAATAGTATATTAATATTTACTGGTGAGTAAGTTGATAATTTATAGTCAGATTCATTAACATATAAGTATAATACTACTAAACATTGTAGTGGTGCTTTTATTAATCCTTTTCCAATTATAGTTGGAAATATAAAATCTACTAATGTTATATCGTAATAGCCACATATTAATCCACACATATCAAATGTCGCATTTGGCCAAGATGATAATATTAAAATTATTCCAAATATTACCTTTCTATTTTTGAAATCTATATATTTTAGACATAAATTATAAAATGTTATATGACATTTATCATATATTTTTTTTAACCATTTATGTTTAGTAAATACTATTTTTGTTTTATCACAATTTTTCGATACCAAATATGGTGGAAGTTCGCCTAATCCAGATCCAATTCCCCATAATACTATTTTTGGTAAACATGTTATAAGTGTTTTTGAGTATGATGGATTTTCTAGAAACCCGTAAGTATCTATAACACTTGGAAAAAGGAAAAATATACCAGTATGAAACCCAAACCCAAATCCAATTGTTGACAATATACCTAATCCTAACCAATATACACAATATATTAAAGTCATGTTTAATTGATACAACTCCAAATTGTACATACTAAACATAATATATGTAAAACAACATGATAAATATAATTCTATATCATTGTATATATATGTATTAAATTGTCGTTTCAAATATGCGAATGATTGTTTAGTTTGTATTAATTTAGTTTCCATTATAAAATGATTATATAATAATTACTTATTTTTTACACATTTCATTATATGGAAAAGTAAAATTAGTACAAAATTGTGGACATTCTTTTCCAAATACTTCTTTGTTTGTTTCAAGACATGAATTTATTAAGTGTTGATATAATTCGCAATAATGTTTTGTTTTCAAATCCATTTTGTATATTAGTATTTATTATTTTTTTACATTCATTTTTAATAAATCTTATTAATTTTTTATTTACTAATACATAAAATACTAAAAATAATATAACATAAATCATTATTTCTATAGTAGAAAATAAATATATTAAAGAATATATTACACAGTAATATAATGAACTATTTACTTTTACTATTATTTAATCTATTAATATTACCTATATATAGCACTGATGTAGTCTTTTTGATTGATTCATCTGTGTCTATATTTGATAATGATAATGATAATTGTAGTCACCAAAATTTGATCCGTAATTTTACAAGTAATTTAGTAGAAGAATTAACGGAATGTGATATAAATTATGCATCATTTCAATATAATATTAGAGCATATAATGATTATTCATTTAGTAATAATAACACTTATGTGTATAATAAAATGAAACATTATATATTCAAATATGGAGCACCTACAGTTATTAGTTATGGATTAGATAAAATTATTGAACTGTATAAATTAGAAGATCATACTAAACCAATTTTTTTGATATTATTAACGGATGGTGAAACTTTGAATAAAAATGATTTACATGAAACATTAGATATATATCCATTTAACTCCTCAGAATTGAATAATGTGGTAATAAAAATAGGAACACATAAGCCAGACAATCAATTTGTTTTACATGAATTTTCTAATACGTCTCATTACAATATTTTGACATGTTCTAGAAATCCATTAACAGATATACTAAATAATTATAATTTATGTGGTTTATCGACCATGACTTCGACCATGACTTCGACCATGACTTCGACCATGACTTCGACCATGACTTCGGCCATGACTTCGACCATGACTTCGACCATGACTTCGACCATGACTTCGACCATTTATTTAAATAATACATTAATTAAAGAAGACTATAGATTAGATAAAATATACAAAATCATTATTATAATAATTTCATCATGTATTATTTTATTTCCATGTATAGCATTAGGATATATTTTTTTAAATAAAACTAGGTCAAGGATACCTGAAACGAATGATGAAGGAGTTAATGATTTTTATAATTACAATAATCATCCTAGAATTATTCAAAATAGTATATATGATGTTGAAGTTACCGATGATATTGGTTATGTAGAAGTAGATGGTGATGATTATGAGGACCAATCATCTTTAGATGAAAAAATATTTCGAAATAAATTTAATTATTACAAAAATAATAAGACTATGACAACCGATTTTTAAAAAAATACTATATATTTATATGTCAAATTTTATATCATTTGTAGGTGGAACAATATTTGGAGCATTTATGGCACAAAACTATGATATTATTGATGTAAAAGAATCATATAGTAAAATATTAGTGTATATTCATAATTTAGAGAAAAATGATATTAATGTAAATAAAAATGATATAAATGATAAAAAATAATTTAATCTTGAATTAATTCCATTAGTTTCATTTTTACTAATGTATCTTTTGGTATTTTTTTAAAAAAATAATTTTTTTTTTTAATACTATTTATATACATTCCATTACGGACTATAAATTTGTCTGAATTTTTAGATGTATCTATAATTGTTACATTGTTACATAATTTAAGATCATAAAATGCCTTTATATTAAAATATCTAATAGTATCTCCTTTTTTTACTTCATTGATATCTTCAATATATTCATATTCTTCTAATATTTCTAAAGATTCTTTTAAATTTGCTTCGTTATTTTTATATTTTATAAACTTTTTAAATAAAGACAATATGATACTATCGCGACGTTCTTTTATAATATTTAAAGGTTTATATTCATTTGGTTTTATAGATAATAGAATCTCGTTAATTTCATTTTCATAATCCATATTATTTAAGGTACAAAATATTATTAAATTTTGTATTTAATTTGTATGTATCCAGAAAATTCATTTGAATTAGTTAAAGAAATATTTGCTATTATAAATTATACAATTGAAACTAAAGAAGATTTGTTTAAATTATTAATTAGTCAAAAATATTTACGTAGTGATGAATTTAAATATAAAATAAACAAAATAATACCTAAATTAAAAAAACAATATAATTCACATAAATTAACATGTTTACATAAAAATTCATTAGATAAACAGAAATTTCCAACTATTAATTTAATTAGACAAATATTGAAATGTAATAATTTAAAATTAAAACCACATGTAGTATGTAAAGGTTATTACAAATCTACAAATAAAAAAATATTTGAAAGGTATTTCGTTATTAAATAAGAAGTGCGTATATCAATGCTAATATATTTCTGTAATATCTATAAAAATGGAGGATGGTAATTTAGCTATTTTGGTAGATGCAAAAACAGAATATACAAAACAACTAGTAAATATAGTAAGTCCTAATATATATTTAGGTATAAAAAAAATATATATGGATTCAAAAACTATGTGTAATAATAATAATGATGATGATATTTTGTTTCAATTTCAAAATGATTTAAGTGAAATTCCAAAATGGAATCAAGAGATTATTAATAATGAATGTGAACTATTAATAAACAATTCTAATTGCGATTGGTTAGATGACTTATTGACTGCTGTATTTGTGAGCCATACACGTATATTAACATCTATTAATTTTAATAAAAACAAAAACAAAATTAATTTGAAAATACCGAAAGTAGACCATTTTATTCATTTATGTTATATTGAAATTGCCAGACATTTTTGGAAAAATCCATATTTATTTGATGATACTATTTCTAAATTTGAATATCAACGTAATAGAAGAGATGCTGAAAAAATAATTGATACTACAATTAATGAAACAATACGAAAACAATTACCTGTAAAACACATCCTAAAAGAATATTTAGGAAATGAATTTAAAGATACTAAACTTGAGGATGAATCAGTTAGTGAATCAACCGAAAATGAAAATCTTAGAAAAATGGTTAAAGCTGAGATAGAAAATTGTTCAAAAGAAAAACTTAAAAAATTAAATATAAATTCAGAGGAAAATATAGATGTAATGGAAGATGATAGTTTATTAGAACTACATGATTATAGTTCAAAGAAAGAAGAACCTAAAAAGGAAAATAACCCCCCTAAAGAGATAGACGTAGAGGAAACGAAAGAAGAACCTAAAAAGGAAAATAAAACCCCTAAAGATATAGACGTAGAGGAAACGAAAGAAGAACCTAAAAAGGAAAATAAAACCCCTAAAGAGATAGACGTAGAGGAAACGAAAGAAGAACCTAAAAAGGAAAATAAAACCCCTAAAGATATAGACGTAGAGGAAACGAAAGAAGACCCTAAAAAGGAAAATAAAACCCCTAAAGAGATAGACGTAGAGGAAACGAAAGAAGAACCTAAAAAGGAAAAAAAAGAGATAGTTAAAGAAGTAAATAACGAAATAAAAACTGATAAAATGCAACATATTGATAAAGATATAAATGAACTAATTGATAATGAGATAAATAGTTTAAAAATAGAAACTCTAAATTTAAATTTTGATGATTTAGATAATCTTGAAGAAATATACATAGACGAACCCGTATCAGAACTAAAAAATAACGATTTAGAAAATATAGATATGAATAAAAATACCGTAAAAACGGTGTATATCGAAACGAACGAAGAAACACCTGATAAAAAGAAACATAGTAAAAATGATTTCAATTTTTTTGAGTAAGTATAAATTTATAAATAAATATATAAAAATTTTATATAATGTTAAAGATGTATTTAGAACAAATAACGAACAATGATATTTTATTATCATTTGTATTGTCTTTGTGTTGTACCTTAATTGTTTATATGGATAATAGGCGAACAAAAACATTAACTAGTAATATACATTATGTTAAATTAATTGTATTAATAAGTATATCAATTTATTTAGCTTTGTATTTAAAAAAAACAAAAATTTCGATAAAAGAAAGTAGTATTAAAATAGGAGAACCCGATTTTTAAATATATTATAATTTATATGAACAAAGATATAGTGTATATTATATCATTAATACTAATAATTATAAATTGTATTATTTATAAAAAAACTATATTACCAAAGTATAAAAAAAATATCATATTTAAATTGATACTTTTGTTGTGCATAATGATTGTATTACATTACAATATATATATTGGATTTGTTCTTAGTACAACATACTTAATAATAAATAATAAACATTAATAATTATATATTATTTCATTTTCTGGTATATCAGATTTATTCACAATAAATTTTTTAAATATTAATTTGTTTATTTGATTTTTTGGAACGGCAGATTTAACATATTTAGCTATTGTTCTATATAAATTAAAATCATCCTCTAAATCCATTAAAAAATTACCATGTTTATCCATACACCACAATTTTAATAATTTATATAGATCACTATCTTTATCAAAATGTTCTATAATTGTTGTTGCTAATCGTGACAAATCAAAACTTTTATTCGGTTTTATTTTACATTTATCTAAATTATTATAGTATGGATAATTATATTGTCCTTCAGCTTCTCCATTTTTTCTAAATACATCACTAAAAAATAATTTATTTTTGTAATTAAATGTTGCTCTACCAAAATCTATTATTTTTGTTATTTTTCCAAAGGTAGGTAATTTAAAATAATTACCTTTAAAATTATAGTACATATATTCTTTACTGGTGTCATTAAACATGATATTACTTGAATGTAAATCATTGTGTACAAAATCATATTGTTTCTGAGCAACTGCTAATCCAAAACAGGTTTGAAATAATATTGAGGTCCATTCTTCATCACTAATATTATTATTGGTATTATCTATATAGTTATCTAATGTATATGATAACATTTCTATACAATTTATCTGAACTGGGAAATCTACAAAACAACAATAATTTAATTCATAAATATCACTATTTGATAATGATAATTTAGAAGAACATAATGACAATGAATCATAATGTTGTAACATATTACTAGATATATTTGAATTACTATCTGAGTCGGCTTCACCATCACTAGGGGGTTTAGATTCGGCTTCACCATCACTAGGGGGTTTATATTCGGCTTCA
>Ga0257126_1001428_pt1 | contig 17218 bp, 9 predicted proteins | sample SI060_120mmetaG_FD_190151 | JGI IMG/M metagenome (GOLD analysis project Ga0257126, IMG submission 190151) | Marine microbial communities from Saanich Inlet, British Columbia, Canada - SI060_120m | ecosystem: Environmental > Aquatic > Marine > Inlet | place: Canada: British Columbia | collected... | reverse complement strand
CTATTCAAGAAAGTCAAAGTGGTGGTGGGAGTCCAAATTTTAGAGGGATGGAGGCTAATAGGCTTTTACTTGTTGTAGATGGAATTCCTTTAAATAATGCCATTTACAGAAGTGGGCATCTACAAAGTTCGGCCTCAATAAACCCTTACTTTTTAGGCAGTATATATCTGTTATCTGGGCCCGCATCAGTTGCTTATGGTAATGGAGCTATGGGAGGTGCTTTGCTTTTTAACACCTACACAAATACTAGTCTCAATGAAAATAAATTTTACTTCAACCAACAATTTGAAAGTGCAACTAATGGAGTTTTATTAAATTTCTTGTCACAATATCATCACAAAAAACTAGCATTCACTTCTGGATTTTCTGTAAAATCTTTAGAAAATCTAAAGATGGGAGAAAATCGAAATCATGGATATTTGCAATGGGGTAAGGAGGGAATAGCAACTAATGGAAATGAGCAATTATTTACTGCATATCAGCAAGCTGATTTTATGCATAAGACTTTCTATAATATTAATAAAAACAGCAGTATTCTTTTAAACACTCAATTTGCTACATCATCTAACATAAATCGCTTTGATAAACTCAATGACATAAAAGATGGGATAGCTAAATATAGTGATTGGTATTACGGCCCACAAAGCAGATTCTTGCAAAGCCTAAAACATTCTAATTTTAAAGAAACTATATTGTTTCAAAAAATGAACACCACACTATCATTTCAAGATGTTAGTGAATCTCGCCATAAAAGTAAAAAAAGCGAAAATCAACTTTCAAATAGATATGAAAATGTTAAAATTTATGATATTTCTTTTGACTTTAGCAAATCAATAAATTCTTTAAATATCAGTTATGGATTGGGGAATAGATATCAAAAGGTAAACTCCAAAGCGGATAAGAAAAGTAATAATATTATAAGTCATAATAGTACACGCTACCCTGATGGAGGGAGTAGTGTAAATGATTTTTTTAGCTACACTCAAGCAAAAATTCCATTACATAAAAAGTTAAAATTAGTAATAGGAGCAAGGTATAACCAAAATAATCTCACTGCTATATTTAATGACAGTACTACCTTCAATTTCCCTTATAAACAACTTCAAAATAATAATTCCTCACTCGTAAAATCAGCAAGTTTGGAATATAGTTTGAACACTAACACACTGTTTAAAACCTCTTACTATGGTGGATTTCGAAATCCTAATATAGATGACATTGGGAAAGTATTTTCAAAAAATGATAATTATGTTGTAATTCCAAACGAAAAATTAGAAGCAGAATATTCTGATAATTATGAGATGACAATTAAATATTTCAAAGGAAAAATTAAAACTAATCTATCATTATTCTACACCAATATTAATAATGCTATTAGCCGTGAATTTTCAACTCTTAATAGTAAAGATAGTATGTTATATGATGGAGAAATGATGAAGATTCAAATGAATAAAAACATTGAGTCAGCAAATATTTACGGCATTAACATCAATGCTATATATGAATACAATAAGAGTTTAAATTTAAACGCAAACTTTAATTATCTAAAAGGGAATACAATGGAAAACCAACCTCTTTCTCACATCCCGCCTGCCAATGGGAAACTTTCAATAAATTATACCATTAAGAAACAGGAGTTCGAGTTTTATGCAAAATATAATGCAGCTAAAAAATCAAATGAATATGATGATGGAGGAGTAGATAACCTAGAAGAAGCAACAATTAATGGAACGCCAATGTGGTACACTTTGAACCTTCAGTACAGTAATAAATTAGATAATGATATTATTATAAGCTGTGGGGTGCAAAACATTGCAGATATTCATTATAAAACCTTTAGCTCTGGAATTAGTGCAAGTGGTAGGAATTTTATTTTGGGGTTGCAAACTAATTTTTAATATTTTGAACACCTAAGATGCTTAAGCGATAATATCTAATAAACATCAATTAATAACAAACAATTAATAACTATCCTTATCTTTGGAACTTATAAATATCAAAATGAAAAACCTTAACCTTTTACTAGCACTTCTTTTTATTTCTTTTACTACCTCAGCACAAATCTGGGAGGAGAACCTACTAAAAACAAATGCCAACCCTACTTCTGCTGAAAAATTTGAAGCTTTTGAAAACTACCGTAAAACCGTGCCTTATACTAAAGGAAATGGATACAAACCTTATGCTCGTGAAATGGATTTTGTAAACGAGAGAATTACAGAAGAAAACGTATTCAATCCAAATGCATTATTTATAGAGTGGCAAAAGGAAAAAGAAAAATACAGCAATGCAAAATCAAGTACTGCAGGTAATTGGGTGTCTAAAGGTCCTATCAATACTCCAATAATTTTATCTAACAATAAAAAAAGAGGGAATGGTCGGGTAAATTGTATTGCTTTCGATCCTATTGATGAAGATATTATATGGATTGGCTCTCCGGCAGGTGGGCTTTGGAAATCAATTGATGGAGGAAGTAACTGGACAACAAATACTGATAATCTTCCTGTTATGGGAGTTTCTCATATTGCTATTGACCCTATTAATAATCAAACAATGTACATTGTTACTGGTGATGCAAATGCAACTGATACTTATAGTATAGGAATTCTAAAATCAATTGATGGGGGTGCAACTTGGAATACTACAGGATTAAGCTACACTGTTGACCAAGAAAAAACAGTAAACAAAGTGCTTATAAACCCTAATCATACTGATAGTTTAATTGCAGCTACTAACTCTAATCTTATGATAAGTTCAGATGGAGGAACTACATGGGCAACTACTGGTATTATTGGTAGATGGAGAGACATTGAATACAAACCAAATAATCGTAATGTTATTTATGCGGCTAAACAATCAAGCGGAGGGAGCAATGTCTATCGAACTATTGATGGTGGTACTAACTGGAATCTTATTAATAATGGGGTTTCATCAACTGGAAAACACAGACCTTTAATTGCTGTAACACCTGATAATCCTGAGGTTGTTTACGCACTTTATTCTGCTTCTGATTATAGCTTTCATGGGTTGTATAAATCTTCTGATGCTGGTGATACTTGGGTATTGCAATCAAATACTCCAAACATCTTAGGGAGAGAAACTGATGGTAGTGATACTGGAGGTCAATCCTGGTACGATTTAAGCTTAGGTGTTGCAACAAATAATGAAGATTTAGTTTATGTAGGAGGCATTAATCTCTGGCGTTCTGATGATAGTGGTGCAAATTGGGATATAGATGCAAGTAGTGGAAATGGATCGAACTATTCTTACATGCATGTGGATCAACATGCTTTTGAGTTCAATCCACATACTCATGTTGCTTATGCAGGAAATGATGGTGGTTTTTACAAATATATGGATAATCTCAATAAATGGGTAGATATTTCAGATGGGCTTGAAATCTCTCAATTCTACAATTTAGGGCTTTCAAAATCAAACGCCAACAGAGTAGTTGCAGGAGCACAAGATAATGGTACTGAAATGCTAACTGGCTCTACTTGGGATGCAATTATGGGTGGGGATGGTATGGAATGCGCAATAGATCATTATGATGAGGATATTATTTATGCTGAATATCAATATGGAGGGCTAAGAAAATCATATAACGGAGGGAATTCATGGAATAATATTAAACCTGTAAGTTATGAGGGAGGGTGGAATACTCCTTATGAAATGCATCAAACTAACAATAATTTAATAGTAGCAGGATATGATGAGGTTTACCGATCAACAACTGCCGGAGCTATCTGGGATTCCGTTTCTTTTAATGTAAGTAATGGGGCTGCAATTCGTTCAATTGCTTTAGCATCTTCTGATGAGGATTATATTTATGCAGCAACTTATAGTAAGATAAAAGTTACTAAAGATGCTGGGCAATCTTGGACCTATATAAAGCCTGGTTTACCAAATTATAACATTACTGATGTGGCTGTTTCAACTACAAATCCGGATAGAGTTTGGGTTACTTTATCTGATTACAATAATGCTCATAAAGTGTATGAATCAATTGATGCGGGAGATAACTGGACAAATGTCTCTGGAAGTAATTTACCTGCTCTTCCTGTTAATTGTATTGTTTATCAAGGTGGTGCTAATGATGATTTGTATATAGGAACTGATGTTGGGGTTTATTACAAAGACAATACCATGTCTGATTGGGTGCCTTTTAATGATGGTTTGCCAAATGTTATTGTAAAGGAATTGGAAATACATTATGATGAAGGAACTATCAGTGCGGCAACTTTTGGAAGGGGAGTTTGGAAAAGTGATTTAAACACACTAAGTACTGTAAATTCTAATTACTTTAATGATGTTAAGTTTACAATCTACCCTAACCCTGCTGATGATAAAATAACTATTCATACTACTGAAAATAAGGTATTAATTAACATCTATTCTATCACAGGGCAAAAGGTTATTTCTACAAAATCAAAGTCTATTAACACAGCTAGTTTAGCAAAAGGGTATTATGTTGTTAAGGTAAAAAGCAAATCAGGAACTAAAAGGGAAAAACTAATTATAAAATAGCTTCTAGCTCTTTTATATAACTTCTTTTTCTGCTTTGTGGGGCGAAAATTAAACCAACATTTACTACTATTTTATCATCAATAAAATAGGTTTTAATTAGGAAGGGGCCTCCCATAAATCCGTATTCTAACTTCCAAAGCCCTCTATAATTATTATCATTATAATAAGGAGGATAGCTAGGCTCAATTTTCACAAAACTACCTTCCCTTTCTCCTTTTAGGTATTTAGCAAAAATATTATCTGTATTTTGTAAAACCTCAGCTTGCAAATTAGTGGTTTTAGGTATAAATGAAAAAGTTAAAATATTCTTTATTTCCTCTGATTTTGGAGGATTAAATGTAGCCCAAAAAACAGAATCTGAATTAAAAATTATTTCATATTCCTTAGGGATAATAACTTCTATTCCAAAATGATTAAAAATTTCTTTTTCAGCATTCTTTTGCGATAATTTAGCAAAAGTATTTCTTATATATTTTACTTCTTTCAAGCTGACAATAGAAACTAATTTATTAAGTTCTTTAAGTAATTGTACTCTATTATTATCCCAATTTAATTGTGCAACAAACTGCCCTTTAGCCCACTTGTTTTTTTGACTTGAATGATGAACGTCCTCAGTAATTATTACAATATTTTTGTGAGTTTTTAATATTGACTTAAACTCACTTTGATTAACCTGTACAACTCTAAAGGCACTCTCATTCTGATTTATTCCTTCTATAGTTTTACCAAAAGTCGCATAAGCCAAACTATCAACACCACTCTCCCACAAAGCATCAGCAACAACAAAAATTACTTCTGAATTTGTTCCTGTTGAAGATGGTAAAGTTTGAGCTCCATCATCACAAGAAAAGAGGAAAAATGTAAGTATAACAAAATATCTCATTAACTTGAAGGTAAAAGAATTTTCGTTCCAGGCTTGAGGTTATCACTTTCCAAGTTGTTTAGTGATTTAATCTTCCAAACACTTAAACCATCATGCTTTTTAGCAATTCCCCAAAGCGTATCCCCTTTTTGCACAATATATTCATTTTTTGTAAGTTTTTGCAGTTTTTCTTGTATTTTTTGATTGTTTTTCACATAAATCACTAATTTATCTCCAATGTCAAGGTTTGTTGTTTTTAAATTATTCCATTCTTTCAACTCAAAAACATGCACATTATGATCTTTAGCAATCCTCCCTAAATAATCCCCCTTATTTACTCTGTAAACTATTCTTTCTTCATCAATAAGGATTTCTTTATTATCAACAGCTTCAATAAAAGTATAGTTCGTTTCTTCATTAAATCTAAAATCATTTGCAGCAAATTCAGGTAAAACAACTACTGACTCATTAGGAAAAATATCCTTTTTATACGCAGGGTTTAAATACAGAATTGTTTCTTTATTCACGCAAATCATCTCAGACAACACTTTTACATCAACTTGTTTTTTAAGAGTTAATGTGTCTGTTTTTCCTACCTCAATTTTTGTTGTTTGAGGAATAATGCCATGTTCTTTTACATAATTCATAGCATAATTTACAGCAATAAATGTTGGAATGTAATTTCTAGTTTCTCTTCTTAAATGAGGATGTAAAACCCAAAAGTCATTACTTCCAACAGTGTTAATTTTCTTTTGAAGATATCCAGGACCACCATTATAAGCAGCAAGTACCAGATTCCAATCACCAAAAGTATCGTACAATTTTTCAAAATAAACACAAGCTGCCTCAGTTGCTTTAAGTGGATCTTGCCTTTCATCCATGTAAGAAGTAACATTTAGTCCGTATTGTTTGCCTGTTAAATACATAAATTGCCAAAGTCCAGTTGCACCAGAATGTGATTTTGCTTTAGGGTTCATTGCAGACTCTACAATTGCTAAATATTTAAGCTCTAAAGGAAGGTTATACTTGTCTAATTGTTGTTCAAACAAAGGAAAATACAAATTCTTTAAACCTTGCATTCTTGAAATTAAAGCTTTATTTCTTCCAATATAACTTTCAATAAAAGGATGCACCTTTTCATTATAAGCTAAATCCATAGGAGAATTTTCGTCCAAAATCCTTAATCTCTCATCAAAAATATTTAGTGGTTTATCAGCTTTTAAAATAGTTTTTTGATCTAGTAAAAGAGTGTCTAAAATCAAAGTAGTATCAGGGGTAAGGGTATGTATAGTATCCTCAGAAAAAGAAGATAGACTCATAATTATAAAACAAATAAAAAAGAAGTTTTTCATAAATACAAATTTGATAATATAACTGTCAAAATTTGTATTAATAGCTATTCAATTATTAACGCTAGTTTGTTAACGAATATTATTACTTTTGCATGATTAAAGATTTATTATCTTTGTGCTTTTATGACTCAAAATAAAAAATATCCTCAAGGCCCTTTATTAAGTAATATTAATAGTCCTTATGATTTAAGAAAACTGGAAAAATATCAGTTGAAACAAATCAGTAATGAAGTAAGGCAATACATTGTTGATATTGTATCTGAAAAAGGAGGACATTTTGGCGCAAGTTTAGGTGTTGTAGAGCTTACTGTAGCTCTTCATTATGTTTTTAATACTCCTTACGATCAACTTGTTTGGGATGTTGGGCACCAGGCTTACGGACATAAAATTCTAACCGGAAGGAAAAAGCAATTTCCTACAAATAGGATAAAGGGAGGGCTTAGTGGGTTTCCAAAAAGATCAGAAAGTGTTTATGATACATTTGGAGTGGGTCATTCTTCAACTTCAATTTCAGCTGCACTTGGAATGGCTGTTGCATCAGAAAGTAAGGGGGAGAAAAACAAACAACATATTGCTGTAATAGGTGACGGGTCAATGACGGCTGGTATGGCTTTTGAGGCGCTAAATCATGCAGGAGCTGAACATTCAAATTTATTAGTGATTTTAAATGACAACTGCATGTCAATTGATCCTGCAGTAGGAGCGTTAAAAGAATATTTAACTGATATTTCTACATCAAAAACTTACAACAAAGCTAGGAATAAAATTTGGAAGATTCTTGGAAAAATTAGTCAGTTCGGACCAAATGCCCAAGCTATTGCTAAAAAAGTGGAGGGTGCTGTAAAAACTACTTTACTTGGAGAAAGCAATTACTTTGAATCCTTAAATTTCAGGTATTTTGGACCTATAGATGGTCATGATGCAGAGCATGTTGCTGAAGTTTTAAAAGATTTAAAAGAAATTCCTGGTCCTAAGATTTTACATTGTTTAACCGTAAAAGGCAAAGGATTTACTCCTGCTGAAGAAGGAGACACAACAACTTGGCATGCCCCTGGGGTTTTTGATAAAGAAACAGGGGAGATTATTAAGTCAAAAAAGAAAAAAACTCCTCCAAAATATCAAGATGTTTTTGGAGAAACAATAATTGAATTAGCTAAAAAAAATAAGGACATTGTAGGAGTTAGTCCGGCAATGCTTAGCGGAAGTTCCCTTACAAAAATGATGGAGCAAATGCCTAAAAGAACTTTTGATGTTGGTATTGCAGAGCAACATGCTGTTACGTTTTCTGCAGGAATGGCTACACAAGGAAAACTACCTTTTTGTAATATCTATTCTACTTTCATGCAAAGAGCATATGATCAAGTAATACATGATGTGGCTTTACAAAATTTGAATGTAGTATTTTGCTTAGATAGGGGGGGAGTAGTTGGTGCTGATGGAGCAACTCATCATGGAGCATATGATATAGCATTTTTCAGATGTATCCCAAATATGATCGTTTCAGCACCTATGAATGAAGAAGAATTAAGGAACTTAATGTATACTGCTCAACTTCCAAATCAAGGACCATTTTCAATGAGATACCCGAGAGGAAAAGGGGTGATGTTAGATTGGGAAACTCCATTTAAAGAAATTAAAATAGGGGAAGGTAGAATGATAAAAAAAGGAGAAGATATAGCAATTTTATCACTAGGGCATCCTGGAAATTTTGCAGTAAGTGCACAAGTAGAATTTGAGAAAGAAGGTTTAAGTATTGCACATTATGATATGCGTTTTGCAAAACCTTTGGATGAAAAGCTACTTCATAAAATCTTCACAAAATTTGATAACATTATCACAATTGAAGATGGTTGCTTGCAGGGAGGTTTTGGCTCAGCAATACTAGAATTTATGGCAAATAATGATTATAAATCATCAGTAAAAAGGTTAGGAATTCCTGATGAATTTGTACATCATGGAACTCAAGAGGAGTTGCACAAAGAATACTTTTACGATACATCAGCAATAGTAAAAACTGTATATGAAATTCTTGCAAAGAAATTAGTATCACAAGTAGGTTAATTCAGAAATTATAAAAAATCTAATGAAAATTAAAGAAATTCTTAGTGAAGAAGGGAAAGAACAAAAAATAAGTGCTAAAGGGTGGGTAAGAACAAGGAGAGGAAGTAAACATGTTTCTTTTATTGCATTAAATGATGGTTCAACTATAAATAATATTCAAATAGTTGCTGAGGGAGATTCCTTTAATGAGGAATTGATAAAGCAGATAACTACCGGTTCTTGTATAAGTGTGGATGGTAAATTAGTTACATCAAAAGGTAGCGGACAAGCTGTGGAAATATTAGCAGATAAGATAGAGGTTTTAGGTGCTGCAGATGCTGAAGAATATCCATTGCAACCAAAAAAACACAGCTTAGAATTTTTAAGAGAGAAAGCTCATTTAAGATTCAGAACTAATACTTTTTCTGCAATTTTCAGATTGCGACATGCTTTAACTTTTGCAGTTCACAAATTCTTTAATGACAAGGGATTTTTAAACCTTCACACTCCAATAATTACTGGTGCTGATGCGGAGGGTGCTGGAGAAATGTTCCAAGTAACTAATCTTGATTTAGAAAACTTGCCAAAAACTGATGATGGCAAAATTGATTTTGAATCTGACTTTTTTGGAAGCAAAACCAACTTAACAGTTTCAGGTCAACTAGAAGCTGAATTAGGTGCTTTAGCATTAGGTCAAGTCTATACTTTTGGACCAACATTTAGGGCTGAAAATTCAAATACCTCTAGGCATTTATCAGAGTTTTGGATGATAGAGCCAGAGGTAGCATTTGCTGATTTAGAAACTAATATGGATTTAGCTGAAGAGTTTTTAAAATATTGCATTCAATATTGCATTACTCATAATGCTGATGACTTGCAATTCTTAGATAAAAGAATGGGTGATGAAGAAAGTAACTTAAAGAAAGAAGAACGATCTGAAATGGGGCTATTAGAGAGACTCCAATTTGTTTTAGAAAATGATTTTGTTCGATTAACTTATCGTGAGGCGATTGATGTTTTACGTAACTCTAAACCCAATAAAAAGAAAAAGTTTAAATATCTAATTGATGGATTTGGTGCTGATTTACAATCAGAACACGAAAGGTATTTAGTTGAGAAAAAATACAAAAAACCTGTTATTATTACAGATTATCCAAAAGGGATTAAAGCCTTTTACATGCGCATGAATGAAGATAATGAAACTGTAAGAGCAATGGATATCTTATTTCCAACAATAGGAGAAATAATTGGAGGATCACAAAGAGAAGAAAGACTTGATAAACTCCAAGCAAGAATGGAGGAAATGGATGTTGATCAAGAAGAATTATGGTGGTACCTAGAAACTCGTAAATTCGGAACTTGCAAGCATGCTGGATTTGGTTTAGGATTTGAGAGACTAATTATGTTTGTAACAGGAATGAAAAATATTAGAGATGTTATCCCTTTCCCTAGAACTCCTCAAAATGCTGAATTTTAATGAGTAAACAAAGGTTAGAGCAAAAGCAATATCAGAAGTTGAGTCCTCAACAAATTCAATTTTTAGGGCTTCTGCAAATACCTATAGTTTCACTTGAAAAAAGGATAGAAGAGGAATTAGAGGATAATCCTGCACTTGAAGAAGATGAGGAAAATCATACCTATTTTTCATCAAATAAAACAGACTTTTCAGACTTCCAAATTGAGGATAAATCTGAAAGTCTTACTAGTTATTTAGAAAAACAGCTAGTTGGAATTGAACTATCAAAAGGAAATCTTTTTTTGGTAAAATACTTGATAAACAGCCTTGATTCAAATGGCTTTTTAAGCCGAGATTTATTTTCTATTAGTAGCGATTTATTAATAAGTGACGATCTTGATATTTCAGAAGTAAAGATGCTAAATGCTTTAAATGTTCTGCAAAACTTAGAGCCAATTGGAGTGGGGGCTAATAGCCTTCAAGAATGTTTGCTAATTCAACTCAAAAAACTTTATCCTGAAAATAAATTAGCGCTTAAAATTATCACTGAATTCTACTCTCAATTCAGTAATAAAAACTTTGAAAACATAATAAAAAATCTAGGTATTTCAGAAGAAAAATTAAAATCAACTTATTCTTTAATTGAATCTTTAAATCCAATTCCTGCAAATGGATTCTTTAAAAATGAAGAAATATCTGAATATATTTACCCTGATTTTAGCTTATTAGTAGTTAATAATCAATTAGAACTTCAGCTGAACAAGAGTAATACGAAACCTATAAAAATAAGTAAGTATTATTCAAACTTACTGAAAGAGACTACCGATAAGACTACAAAGGAATTTTTGCAGAAAAAAATAGAAAAAGCTTTATGGTTTAAAGAAGCTCTAATTAAAAGGGAAACAACATTAAAAAAAGTAATGCTAGCAATTATTTCATTGCAAGAAAATTATTTTTTAAGTGGTGTAGAGAGTGATTTAAAACCTATGAAACTTGCTGATATTGCTAATATTGTAAATATGGATATATCAACAATATCAAGAGTAAGTAACTCAAAGTATGTAGAAACACATTTTAGAACTTTTAAGCTCAAAGAGCTGTTTTCTGAGGCTTATAAAAAAGATGATGGTCAAGTAATTTCTACCAATGAAATCAAGAATCATTTAAAAGAAATCATTCTAACAGAAGATAAAACTACACCATATAATGACGAACAACTTGCTGAGTTGTTAGGTAAAGATAATTATCATATTGCAAGGAGAACTGTTGCAAAATACAGAGAGCAATTAGGAATTGAAATAGCTAAATTGAGAAGAGAATTATAATGAGACTATCAAAATTTATTTCTATAATTCTGCATCCAATATTTATGCCAATTTTAGCACTTTATTTAAGTTTGAAACAAATCCCCTCAATTGGGTTTGCTATTACTAATTATCAAAATTATATTTATTTGGTTTTGATTTTTAGTACAGTTATACTCCCATTAATTAGTATCCTTTTTCTTATTAAAAGTGGTAAAGTTTCATCATTAGAAATGAGTAATCATAAAGAGCGTTCTGTCCCGCTTTTCAGGACAGCTCTTTGGATGGGATTAGGTTATTATATATTAGAAAATATACTTGTATTCTCTCCAATTATAAAGGCTGAATTAATAGGTGCTATTTCAATAATTTTAATTGCTTCAATAATTTCAAAATATTGGAAAATAAGTCTGCATTTATTAGGAATTGGAGGGTTAGTTGGTGTGCTTATTGCTCTTGAGATTATATATGGAAATTTACAACATCTAATAATCATATTTATACTTCTTTCAGGAGTTGTAGCAATGGCAAGAATTAAAGAAAAAGCACATAATTACCCACAAGTATATATTGGATTTTTAGGAGGTTTAAGTGTTGAATTATTAATAATTCTAATCTTTTAATATAACCTTCACAATCTCTATTTTTCTTTCCTTAATAGCCTCTAGGCTATAAATTGAATTCTTAATATCATGAGGGTTATCACTAGTATTTTCAGAAACCTTACTCTCGCCTAAAGGAAGTTTAACAATAGAAAGTTGACCAGTTTTGAGATATTTTGAAAGCACGGTATTTTGATAAGTTGAAATGTAATTAATTACACTTTGAATCCTTCTTTGTGATAGATTAATATTATATTCAAACTTGTGAAGCGGACTTGCAAAGCCTCTAATTTGCAATTCAATTTTTTTACCGCCATCTAACTCTAGCGATAACATACCTAATAGGTTTATTAATCTGTTGTAGTTAGGTTTTAATGTGGTTTCAAAGAAATTATTCAAACTATCATTTTGATTTTTGTATTCATCTACCAACTTAAAATATAAAATATACGCATCTTTATAAGTTTGATTTGTTGTAGTTTTCATTGTGCAACAATCTGGTTCATCATTATGAAAATACAATTCTAATGGGTCAAAATCAACCCAATTAACTTCTGGAGGAATAGTGTCAATTTCAATAATCTCAAAAGAAAAAATATCATTACAGCAAAACTCTGTACTTTCATATTTTGCACCCTTTCTGTTGGAGGAAAAATAACCAGTATTTTCATTAAAGAAAGTCAAATACATCTCATCTTCTTTAGTATTGAATTGTTTTGTATTTTCAGCAAATTTCCATAGGTTCAATTTCCCTTCTGATTTGTAAATATCAAAACCACCCCTTCCTTTTTTTCTATTTGATGAAAAATAAAGTTGTGTTTCAAAATGATTATAAAAAGGTGTAATCTCGTCTGCCGAACTATTAATTCTAGAGCCCGCATTAATTGGAACGCCAAAGTTTCCATTTATATCAATTACACTTAGCCAAATATCTAGCCCTCCAAATCCACCCTCTCTATCAGAAACAAAGTATATAACATTTTGATTATTATGGACTGTAATATGGGATTGAATATTCTTTTTCCCCAGTTTTTCTAGAGTTTCAATTTTTATAAATCTCCCATCCACCAAACTTACTAACTGACAATTATTCTGAACATCACAAAGAGTAAAGGCAATAATATCATCATTTAAAAAACTTATATCACCGGTATCAAAAAGTTCAGAATTATATTTAGAATACTTTCCTTTTCCCCATTTTTTGTTCCTTTTTGTTGTGAAGTAAATTGATGATTGATAACTCCCCTCATCTTGAATTGAAGTATAAAAAGCTAAAGTATCATTGATTTGAATAAAGTTAAGTTCTGCTCCAAATGTATTTACATGGCCATCTAATGGTTCAATTTTAAAATCCTGTTGAGCAAGAAGACTAAATGGTAAAACAAAAATAAAAAACAACTTTTTCATTATAAATATTTTGGACAAACTTTAATTTCGTTGGATTTAACGGATTTTAAAATACTCCATTGGTAAACGATAGAAAACTCAAAACCACCTTTATAATCACTTGCGGTATTAAGAGATGATATATTTGTGTCATACGAAACCATAGCATCAAAATTATCAATCTTTATACCAAACTCCGTGATTATTGCATCATTCTTTCGGTTAAAAATTCCAGTTCTTAAAACAATCATTTCGGGTGATGAATTATTAAGTACATAATTAAAAAAGCTCCCGGCAATCAATTCTCTAGACTCACCTTGTTCTGAGTAATATATTGTTGGTTTAATTTGGAATTTTTTATTAAAGTAATAAATTAATGAAGTGTGAAACTTAGAATTTATTGGAAGTTGAATATTATCGCTTCCTATCAATGTTTGATTAGGTTTATTTAAATGAAATAATGAAACTCCAGAAATCAAAGTTGAAGATATATTCAGCTCAATCTCATGTACAAATCCTATCGCAACATCAAAAAAATCTATATTATTATTTGGAATATTTTCAGTCTCATTAAAAACCAAAGTTGAATAATCAATTGATCTTTGATAGGTGCCCGCAAGAACTCCAAAGGATATATTATTACTACTATTAACTTTTGTGTTATGTGAAAGCGATAAAGTTACTCCATTAGTTTTAAAATGAGAATCTCCAGCTATATCGTTTAACAATTGAACACCAAAAGAGAATTTCTTAATAATATTTTTTACTTCCAATGAAATAGAAAATGTATTAAACGGAACAGTAACACTACCCCATTGCGATCTTCTTTGAGCTTGTATTTTATAGTCCCCATCTTGGTAACCAACTAGTGCTGGATTAATTAGTGCTTTAGTCTCATTAAACTGTGAAAAATGAACATCTTGAGCTAAACTATTATAGGATAGAAAAAAAAACAATATGACAACAAAACGAATCATCTTACAAGAGTAATATTTCCTTTATAAAAAAGTGTTTTTGCTCCAATACAACTAATTTCTAAATAGAAATCAAATACTTGTGGTGGAAGTTTCTCGTTATGGAAAGTTCCATCCCATTCATTAGTTTTTTGATCATTAGAAAAATATACTTTTTGTCCTAATCTATTAAAAATTTCAAGTTTGAAATCTATGATTATTCCATCTATATCATTAATAAAATATTTGTCGTTTACTCCATCATTATTGGGTGAAAAGGCTGTAGGGATTTTAATATTTTTATCATCACAAAACACTTCTTCAATCGTAACCCAAACAGAATCTATTACCAAGCACCCAAATTGATTAATAAGTTGAAATGGGTTCCAACCAGTTAAAGTAGGTTCAACCATAAAAACATAAACTGAATCATCAGTAAAAACAGTTACCTCAACTTCATCTCCATCAAAAACTATAGAGTCAGCAGTCCAAATACTATCAATGATTGGGTAAGGGTATACATTTACAAATATTGAATCAGTTGCAGTGCAAGAATTGGAGTTAACAACATCAACAGAATACCACCTTGAAGAATCTGGCGTATCTAACAACAAAGCTGAAGTTTCTATAAAACCATCCCAAGTATATGAAGTAATCGGTAGGGGTGGTGTGTTATTTTCAACTTCAATAATAACAGAGTCTCCCTTACAAATATCATTCGTTATCAAATTAATATCTATACTTTCTGAAATAACAATCACACTATCTATTTGCTCACAAACACCATTCTTAACTAAAATATAATACGTTCCTGGAGCATAAACAATTAGAGAATCAACATGACCTAAAGTATCAGTAAAATTATTATTAGATGACCATACAATAGAATTTACATCAGAGGAAAAAGTTGCATATATTTGAGTAGAATCATTGCAGAATGCTGAGATAGAGCCTGCAATTAATTGAAGATTATTGTCAGCTGAAACCAATACGCTATCAACTTGCTCGCAATTCCCATCAGTTACCTTTACATAATATAATCCTATTGACGCAACATTCAACAAACTAGTAGAGCTTAGGATGGATGAAAAAGTAGGGGAGTTAGACCATTCTACTAAAGTTACATTTGATGAATAAGTGGCTAATAAATCCACAGGAGAAATACAAAATATGGTATCTTCTCCAGCATCTACTTGTAAATTGGTAATTGAAATATTTTGCACTAAAGTATCTGAGCAACTTCCATTTGAAATAATAAGTTGATACTGAGTATCAGAATTAACATCACAAAAAGGATTAGAGATACTTGTGCTACTTAAATCAATTGATGGGGTCCAAGAATATGTAAGGGTAGGGTCGTTAACTGGAATTACTCCAATTTGAATTAAATCATTTTCGCACTTTACTAGTGATTGAATAGTATCAGAAGCATTGGATAGAATATATATCTCTTTTGTAATTGTGTCTGAAAGATTACACGCACTTGCATCAGTTGCGATTAATGTAACTTCATAAAATCCGTTTTGAGAATAATTATGATTAGGATTAACAAGAGTAGATGTTGTGCCATCACCAAAATACCAAAGATAATTTACAGTCGAACTTGAGGTTGTTAAATTCTGAAAGGAAATACCTGTACTACAACCAACCCAAGGAGCATTAAAATCAGCTACCACCATTGGGAAGTCAAAATTGAATTTAAACACACCATTATTACAATTTGAACTATTATTAGTTGGAGAAACAGCACCTGGATTTGGTTCAATTGGAAAATCAGAATTACCACCACAACCCGCACAAACTGATTGATAAATAATTCCTTTTTTATCAAACCTACTAGTACCCCCATCTACATGTTCATTACTTTGGCTTCCTCCAAAATAAGTGGCATACATCATGCTACTCATTGCATCATCAATCACCATTAAATAAAAATCATTCCCATCAGTAGTTTGCTGAAAAGCATTAGTGTCAATTGGTAAATTAAGAGTTGATAATGGGCCTCCTAAATTAGAGCCCCATCCAGCAATGTATATTTTATCACATAGATCAACTAAAAAAGCAGTTGGAGAAATATCAGGTGTTCCTTTGCCCGTACCAACAACAGTTGAGCGTAATACTGAAGTTAAATATTCATCAAAAACTGCAATAAACTGGCTAGCCCCACTCTCAAAATAGGTAGCATTATAGACTAAGTTCGTGCCTGTAGTTTTTGTTTGTCCAAACAAATAAACTGAATTTGTACTTCCAATTTCCACAAAATAAGCTTGATCATACTCATCAGTTCCATAGTAAGATGAGGAAAAAATTTGTGATCCATTTGAGTTAATTAAGGTAATAAATGCATCTGCTTTTAATGAATCTTGATAGCTTGTTAAATAAGCTCCTGAAGTAGTAGGAAAATCAACAGAATTTGTGCCTCCAGTTACATAAATATTATCATCAACATCAAGGGCTAAAGAATAAATCGCATCATCCTTATTACCCCCTAAATATGAGCTCCAAATAATAGAAGTAAGTTGGTTATCCATTTTAATAATTACACCCTCTTGCCCTCCAGTTGAGTTGTTTTGAAAACTACTTGATGTTGGAAAATCAGTTGATTGTGTACAGGTAGCAATATAGATATTATTGTTTTTATCAATATCAATTTCACCCCTCACCTCATCAGCATAATTGTATTTTAAAGATGGAGATGTGTTCAGCCCATCATTTCCAGTTCCACCAAGAAAAGTTGAA
>Ga0257126_1001425_pt1 | contig 17233 bp, 11 predicted proteins | sample SI060_120mmetaG_FD_190151 | JGI IMG/M metagenome (GOLD analysis project Ga0257126, IMG submission 190151) | Marine microbial communities from Saanich Inlet, British Columbia, Canada - SI060_120m | ecosystem: Environmental > Aquatic > Marine > Inlet | place: Canada: British Columbia | collected... | reverse complement strand
CATACAAAATGAATACACACCCCTCCCTCCAATTTGTTTAACAATTGAGTAAGGAGCTGGCGGTAGAAATTCACTTCTAGTTTTGCATTTATACTGTATTTGATCAATCAATGCCTGACTATGTTCAACCCTTACGCCAAAAGCAAAAGGTTTTACTTCTATTTTGATTCCTTTGTGATGCAATAATTCAAAAATATCACGAGCGGAATGTCCAGTCGCCAGAATAATTTTGTTAGATTCAATTTTTGTTCCATTTTGCAAAACAATACCTTTAACAGCATTATTTTTAACGCTAATATCTGTTAAGCGACTATTAAAATGTATTTCCCCTCCATATTGTAAAATTGTATCGCGAATCGATTGTATGATTTTCGGTAGTTTGTTCGTACCAATATGGGGATGTGCATTCACTCTGATTTCAGGAGAAGCGCCATGCCTAACCAAGACATCTAGTACCTTATTCACATCGCCTCTTTTTTTGGATCGCGTGTATAGTTTTCCATCCGAAAAAGTCCCTGCACCGCCTTCGCCAAAACAATAATTAGAATCTTCATCCACAATATGATTTTTAATGAGGTTAGCTAAATCTTTTCTTCGAGCTTGAACATCTTTCCCTCTTTCAATGATAACAGGTTTTTTACCATTTTCAATCAATTTAAGAGCAGCAAAAAGACCAGCTGGCCCTGCTCCAACAATGATAACTTCATCTTTTCCATTGACCGTCTGATATTCAGGGAAGTCTTCTGCTTTCGGCACAAATTCTTCTTTAATGTAAACAGAAACCTTAAGGTTTATCTTTGTTGTTTTTTGCCTAGCATCAATAGATCTTTTTAGTATGTCTATATGTTTAATATCCGGAAGCGGAATAGTCAGCTTTTTTGCTATATTTTCTTTAAGCAAATCTGGATTTGATGCTACTGCAGGAATTACTTGTATCTGTAATGTATTAATCACAATTCAAAGATACAGACAACCTTTTGTCCTTAAAACTCATTTAAATAATGACTCAACACAAAAATCATTTATGATTTTATTGGGTTTAGTTTATTTTAGTATATCCGTGCTTTAATTTCTATTAACTTGAAATTATAAAATTAAGAGAAATTGATATGGAAAAAGTAAATCAAAGTATTATTTATCGAAATAGAGGTAGTGATTTAGACTGTGAGGTTGTTCGAGAACATTCGATTTTTCAATGGGATAAAAAAGAATTTGAATCTTTTAAGTCATGTGTTGACGATGCCTTAAATAGCCATAAAATGCCTGAAGGTTTAGATGCTCCTAAAATAGAAGATATCATCTTTAAACCACCAAATAAGCCTATTGAAGATATATCTAATCCCGTAAGGAAGGTTTTAGTTACTAAACAAAAAGTTGATAAAAACTTAAACGTGATTAAAGTATTTGAAAAATACACTATCAAAAAGGGGTCAAAGTTTCATTGCCTTGAAAAAAAGGAGAATTGTACGATTACAGGTTTTCAGCCTTACGATTATGATAACAATGAAGAATTGGATGTTAACGTTCAATATGATAGTGGCGAGAAAGGCATATCTTACATCGACTCGCTACGCTCGATTTAACTCTTTTTAAGGTTTTTTGACTTTAAATATTTAGTCAATACGCAAAGCGTATATCTTACTTTTCTCATCGTTTGAAAGTGTGGAATATTAGAGTTACTACGATGGAATAAAAATGCTATCAAACAGTATAATTAAATCAAAAATATTTGTCTGGCCATCAGAGTTTAAATCTGAATAATAGCTATCAAAATTAAAATGCTCATCGTTGATAATAATAGATATGATATTTGTTATATCACTTATGTTCAAGGAACCATCATTATTTGTATCTCCTAATGGATACGGGTATATGACATCAAATAAAAATCCATATGTATCTTCTTTAATAAGGGTAAAGTATTCATTCGGACCATCAATCCAGGTCCCATTTGAAGTACCCCAATATTCATGAGGCAGGTTCTCTTCATAGTAAAACGCATGATCAATACTTAAAGAATTAAGCCGATCATGAATGAGATTTGAACCGTAAACAAATGGTAGAAAAATGTCAACGGTAAAAGGATAGCCTGAATTAAAAGGAACTACACCATCAGATGTCCCATGAAACATAATTAAAGGAGTATTATCCTCTTCATTAATCCAATTTAAATCAGCTATTGCGCCCCAGCAACTAACCACAGCATTGGGTTTACTGTAATGATCAAAATCATTTCCTTCACAGTCAATGCAACCCAAGTCTGGATCACTGCCTGATCCATAAGTTGACTCAGGTCTTTCAGCTTCATCTGTATAGCTTAAATGAAGAGCAATAAAAGAGCCTGCACTGGAACCCCAAACAAATATATTATCATAGTCTATACCGTAATTTTCATGGTGCTCGCGAAGATACCTGATAGCAGCACTAGCATCTTGCACCCCTCGATAAGTAGCTCTTTCTGCACTATAACTACTTAATACATTTAACCCAAGCCTGTAGGTTAAACTAACAGCTACGTAACCCCTTTTTGCTGATGCGATTGATAGAGCTACCATATCATCAACCTCATTGTTACCTGTATAGAAAGCCCCTGGATGAAGAAAAATAATTACAGGTCTGTTGGTTGCTGTATCTCCAACAGCTTCATAAACGTCCATAGTCATATCTATGTCTGTCGTGTTCCATTCAAAGCCAAATATAAAAGGTAAATCAGGCGCATTACCATAGACTACATCTTCTGTCTTTAGTACTTCACTGAAAATCTCATTTTTGTAACGTGTTTGTGCTGTTATTTGAGCAAAGGTAAAAATAATCTGAATGAATATAATTGCACTATTCTTCATTACTTTACCAAAACCATCTTTCTACTTTGTCTAAAACCACCTACTTGAATTGTATAAACATATAAACCCGCAGATACTTTCTGTCCTAAATTATTAGTTGCATCCCAAATTATCGACCTATTCCCTACTTTCTGATTTTCATTAATCAAGCACTTTACAATAATACCCTTAACATCATATATACTAATATTTACAAATTCATCATATGGTAATTCATAACGTATTGTCGTGGCAGGGTTAAATGGGTTGGGATAGTTCTGATGCATCAAATAACTAGTCGGTAATAATTCCATGTCATTCATTAGTTGATAATTAAAGCTGAAAGGACCTGATAATGTTGGGCAACCATTCGGGAAAAAAACCTCCACAGTATATTCACCACTTAACGTTGGAACATAGCTTATATTATTAGCGTTTGTTATAACACTATCATTCAAATACCATTGATATCCTATACCAATAGCTGTTGCAATTAAAACGCCCTCATCATCTGTTATACTTGCTACGGGATTTTGTAAATGAAATTGATTATATGCTATACTGATTGAGTTGACTAGCGAATCTTGAAATACTGTATGCTGTTCACAATCATCCTTGAGAGTGAAATCAAGCCATGAATTTAGAAAATCAAAAGTGACCTGCTGTTGCTCTACTCTCGATATTGAAATCCCATTTGATGATGCGCTTTCTCCAAGGTCACAAAAGAAATTAGGATTTCCAAAATAACAATGCCCTCCGCCTAAAATTGAAATAATCGTTTTATAATTTGAGCTTAGATTATTATAAATAGGTAATTGATGAACGTCTGGAGGAGTTACACCATCTTGACTTCCGGATATAATTAGAGCAGGAATAGTTACGTTTAATGCAGAAGCAATTGATGAGACACCATTAGACGAAGATTCAGCCACAGCTAATCCAATAATTGTTTTAAGTTGATTATTATTATTTACGCAAAGCGAATCTGCGGCTAAAAAAGAAGCTCCTCCTCCCATAGAGTGCCCCATTAAAGCTGTATTATTATGAACTAAATTATAAATCGGCGATGTATTGCTATCACCCTCTTCTTGAATTTTAGTTACCAAGAATTGTAAATCCCATCCAAACTGTTGATGATCTGTATTAAGACCACTTTCTGTTCTTGGAAAAACCATTATATACCCCCGAGGAACGAATTCATCCCACAAGTTTTGGTACGTGTCCCAATTTATAAGAAAACCGTGACCAAATAAAATAATTGGAAATGGACCATCTAAAGCTGAAATATTTTCGTTTTGCAGAGGAACAGGATAATAAATCTCCGTTAAAATTTCTCTATTTATCCTACTTGAATCTTGAAATGCTTTACTATAATTGCTGACAGCATATTGAGCACTAGCTACATTAAAAACAAATAAGAATATGATTGGTTTTATTAAATAGTTCATTTGCAGCTTACTTTTTCAAATCCTGGTGGGGCAAAAAGTAAAACGATGAATATTTTTTCCATCCCAAGATTTTATATGGAATATACTTTTGTAGGGGTAGACCTTCCTTTTAGAGTTATTTCACCACTCAATTTAGCTTGAGAATATAATTGTTTTGTTAAGGTAGTATATATTTCATGGCTAAATAATATCTCTGTCTGAAAATCCTTATTTGCTTGCTCTAACCTTGCTGCTACATTAACTGTGTCACCAATAGTACTGTATTGCAGCATTCTATTGCTACCTATATTGCCAACTATAACACTACCAGTGTGTATTCCTGTTCGTGCCTCTATCTGATTGATTCCATTATTCTTCCAATATCGTGAAAATTCGCTATTGTCCCATTTTTCATTCATTTCATTAAGTCTTTCTCTCATTCTGATAGCGCTACTAACAGCCAGCAATTCATGATCCTCAACTTTCTTGGGAGCGCCGTATACAACCATGACACTATCTCCAATATAGTTAACTATGTGACCTTTATGTTCGTCAATAATATTATGCATTTCAGTAAAGTACTCGTTTAGAAATTTTACAGCTGTTTCTGGAGACATGTGCTCAATGATAGTAGAGTATGATTTAATATCAGTGAAAGTAATAGTCACCCTAATATTTTCTCCTCCCAGCTCACCATCATCCTCTAGTATTTTTTCTGTTAATACATCACCAAAGTATCTTTGTAGAGTATTATTCATAAGCTTATGATTTGCCTCTAATTTTTTGGTTTTAACAAAATCAACTCTCTCATTTTTCTCTTTGGACCATTTGACAGTAGATAAAAAGATAAATGGAATTAAATATAGATATGGAATCTGATCCAGTGTCATCGAACCTTGTTCTAAAACCAATATACAAAATGGAACAGTGGTTGAAATTGTAACTACGATACTATTTAAAAAGAAATATGGCCATACATAAAGCCATAAAATCATTATAATAGGTAAAACACCACCTTTCACTGGAAAAACGGCTGGGTCTGTAAAATAATAACTAAATGAACCAACATTCATCAAGCCTATTATCCATACAGTAAAATACACCTGGTGCCATTTTTTCTTACCACGATCAGATAAAAAGAATAAGAAAAACAAAAAAACAACAAACCCTGCTATGTGGTAAGCCATATACCAGACATTTAAACCAATTAGCCTAATATCGTCGAGCCTAATCAGCATGTTAAAAAACTCAGAAATAACCATAAGGTTTCTGATATAATTTCTAATTTTATTCCAACGAAAGTCCTGATACTCTTTTTCAAGGCTTTCATCTTCAAATTTGCAAGTGAGTTTGTTAATGTGAAAAAATAAATTTTTATTAAAATCTATCATGCTACTTTATGCATCTAAAAAAAATTAATAAAACATTTTTCTTTAATCTCATTTACTGAACAGTGTGCCATTATATAAAAGTCAAATAAACTAACCAACCTGATAAACCTATCATGATTGCTGATAAAGAATAATCTTGCCATTTTTGAAGTTCAACTTTTTTCCACATAATTAGTTGCCAGACAAGAATCATTATGAATAATAGTAATGAGGTAATATTAGAATCCATTTGTTACTCCTTAACCCAAATCTACAAAAGATTACAATAAAGAACGTCCCAATTAAGTATCATCAATGATTTGAGCATAATCCTATAACACGTACTCAACAACCAATTTTTAATTATATTTCAAGATATCAGCAAAAGGATAAATAATATTTTTTCATTCATTCTTCATCTTTATTATCACTTTTACGAAAAAAAATCTGGACTATGAGCTTAAATGGAATGTAGCCCACAGCAATCACGATAACACTGATAAAGAAAATAAATTCTATAGTTTCCATATCGCTAAAAACATTGAAATGATGAATGGATATTTTTTCGCAACTTATACATTATCATGAAGTCCTTTTAAATTTATTAGATGAACTATATGAACATATATCATCATGAATTATTTTCCATAATTATTTTTGAATAATAAATTTATTATTTAAGCACTAGATTCAAATTCGTAATATTAATTATGAAATTAAATAATGTTCGTGCGGTTTTAAAAATTTTTTACAATTCTTGCAAATATCATTATCCAAAAAATGCTTAGAATTCACGCTTCTGATGTTGCAGAATTAATAGGTACTTTTTTTTTAACTGGTGTCGTCATTGGTTCAGGAATTATGGCTGAAAACCTCTCGCAAGGTAATGACGCGATAGCCTTGTTAGGAAATACTATTTCAACAGGAGCTATCCTTTTTGTTTTGATAAAAAGCTTTTCTTCTATTTCAGGCGCCCATTTTAATCCTGTTGTTAGTCTTGTATTTTTTATTAAAAAAGAATTACCTCTTCCCACTTTTTTAAAATACATAACGTTTCAATTCCTAGGGGCTATTCTTTCAGTTTTTGTCATTCATTATTATTTTGATCAGCAATTAATACAGATATCTACAAATTTTCGAGGTAAAGAAAAATTATTGATTAGTGAGATAGTAGCTACATTTGGTTTATTGACTACTATATTATTTGTAAGAAAATATAATCCAGAAGATGTTGCTGCATCTGTTGCTTTATTTATTACAGCTGGATATTGGTTTACTTCTTCAACAGCTTTTGCAAATCCTGCAGTTACAATTGCAAGAATGTTTACTAATACATTTACTGGGATAGCACCTTCTTGCGTAGTTTATTTCATTATTGGACAAATAATTGGGGCATTATTGGCAAATTATTTATATAGTAAAACTAGTAAATAAGTATCCTTTAAAACTTCTAACTCCCTCTCATATTGGAATTAGTTCTGCTTTTATAGCTTTTGATAATGCAAACGATATCAGCCAATATGCTTTTTCAAAAATTTTTCCATTGCTCTGTAAAAGTCGAACTGATTTTCTTCATTATAAAAACCATGCCCCTCATCTTCTTTCAGCATATAAGGAACCTCTACCGACCTAGATCTAAGTGCTTCCACGATCTGATCTGACTCAGCTTGCTTAACCCTTGGATCATTTGCACCTTGTGCTACAAATAAGGGCACTTTTATGCTATCTACATGAAAAATAGGACTCGCAGCTTCAAGAATATCTTTTTCAGTTTCAGGGTTACCTATCATCTCGTACATCATCTGCCTACCTAATTCCCAGTACGGGGGAAGTGTTTCAAGTAGAGTAAAGATATTTGATACCCCGACATAATCGACACCACAAGCATAAAGATCAGGGGTAAAAGCCAGCCCTGCTAAGGTAGCATACCCGCCATAAGAAGCTCCATATATTGCAATTCTTTTTGGATCGGCAATACCTTCATCAATAAGCCATTTGACGCCGTCAGTTATGTCATCCTGCATTGATTTGCCCCATTCTTTAAAGCTGAGCTCCCAAAACTCTCTTCCATATCCTGTACTACCTCTAAAGTTCATTTGGAATACTCCAAATCCCCTATTTGCCAAAAACTGAACTTGCGAGCTATACCCCCAACTGTCTCTGGCCCAAGGACCTCCGTGCGGATTAACCACAATTGGTAAATTTTTACCATTGCTTCCTTTTGGAAGAGTTAGGTATCCATGGATTGTTAGTCCGTCTCTGGAAGTATATTTTACGGGTTTCATTTGAGCCATATGGTCCTCATTTAGCCAAGGCGAAACTTTTCCTAAATCAGTTAATTTGTTCTCGCTAATATCGTAGATATAATATGTACCTCTTGACTTATCACTATAACTCACAACGACAGCCTTAATTTCATCTTTTGAAAAACTAGTAATGCCTACTTCATAACCAGGTAGTTTTTCCTCTAATTTATTTTGGATATTTTTTCTCCAATCATCAAAAAACACTCGTTCAGTTTTTGCAACGGTATAGTTTACACCAGTCAACACCTTCCTTTTGCTCGAGTACATCAAACTGCTTACATCAACTTCTTCATGCTCAAATATCAGCTTAGTCTCTTGAACTTGCTCAATGTTGAATTCATAAATAGCAGACTTGTCTCTCCCTCTGTTAGATGAAACATAAATATTTTTATTATCGAAAGTAAAAAATAACGGCGATATACCCTCTTTAAAGTCAGTAGTTAGAATAGATTTAAATTCATCAGATTCTGATTTTCTGTAAAGTAAACTTGTATTAACACCATCGCTTGTGACCGCTATTCTTAATTTACCATCGTGATCTGTAAGCCATCCTGATATGTTACCCGGATTTTCTGCAATCATTTCCATTTTTCCAGTATTGACATTAACCCTATATGGATCAAAAATTTGTTGATTACGTTTGTTTAAGCCAAGGATAACATGCTCTGAATCTTCCTCAAGATCATCAATTATAGTTGTTTTTACATCTTCAAATGGCGTTAAGTCAATTTCATTAGAACCGTCTTTATCAACCGCATAAAAGTGCATATTCTCATCACCACCATCGTCTTTAACATATCCTATTCTATTATTACCAAGCCACAAGAAACCATAGATACTACGTTCACTTGACGAGGTTAATCTTTTTTCAACATCTGTTTTAATATCTACGACATATACGTTCATCCTTGATTTCCATGGTTTCATGTACGCAATATGATTTCCATCAGGTGAAATTTTGAAAGAAGATTTTTCAGGGTTACGAAAAAAGTCTTCCATTGGGATTAAAGGTGCTTTGTTTTCCATTTGATTACATCCTGCAAAAATTATTATTAAATAAAATATTTTTATAAAATTCATCTATTATCCTTAATTGATAAAACTTTTATATATTTGATATTAAAATTTAGCTATCAGGCAAGAAACAAAAAAGCTACCAATAAAACGATAAATAGATATTTTTTCAGGCTTATTGAATAAGGATAAAAATGTTAAATACACCAACCTTCTTGCCAGACCTCTCATGAATGCTGACAAAGATTAATTTTGCTATTTTTGAAGTTTAATCTTTCTCCAAGTGATTATCTGCAAAAAAACAATTATGATAAATAAAAAAGTGAAATAATATTAAAATCCAATCGTAATTTTTTAATTCTGGGTTTTTAAAAAGATATTCAAATTGAATAAACTTTTGTGGGATTTTCTCTGCCTTTAAGTTTTATTTCACCACTTGCGGTTGACTGATTATATAACTCTTTTGTAAGTGCAGTATATATCTCATGACTAAACGAAATATCAGTCCCAAATTCCTTATTTGCTTGTTCTAAACGCGACGCGACGTTTACTGTGTCTCCAATCGTACTATACTGCAGTAATTCATCACTGCCTAGATTTCCCGCTATCACACTACCAGCATGCAAACCAATTCTCATCTTTATTGTTTTGATTCCATGATTATTCCAATATCTAGATGTATCATTATCATCCCACTCTTCGTTCAATTCAATTAATTTTTCTCTCATACTCAATGAGCATCTTACTGCTTGGTTTTCATGGTTCTTTAGTTTTTCAGGAGCACCAAAAACAACCATAACACAATCGCCGATATAATTAAGAATGTGTCCATCAAATTCTTTTATGACATTATGCATTTTTGAAAAATAGTCATTTAAAAAGTCTAGAGCTACTTCAGGCGACATATTTTCTGTAATTGTAGAATATGCACTCAAATCTGCAAATAGAATAGTTACCCATCTATTCTCTCCCTCTAACTGCCCTTCCTGAGACAGTATTTTTTCACTTAGTTTATCGCCAAAATACCTTTTCAAAGTTTCATGCATTAATTGTTTGTTTTTTTCAATTGTTTCAGTTTTTGCAAAGTTCAATCGGCTGTTTTTTTCTGCTTTCCATTTATTCAAAACGATAAGAGCATGCGGAAATAAAAATATACTGCTAAATAATGGCACATTTAATGAATCATAATTAGCCAATAAGAACAAAGATGCAACAAAAGGTACCGTGGATGCAAGCGCCGAATAAATAAAGCTAAAAGGAAATATACTCGTCCACATAACAGAGTTGAACAAAGGCATAAATGCGATATGAGGCAAGTGGGATAACCTTTCAAAATCTAAATAGAAAAATAAAGGCATATTAATAATTGGAAGAAATATAAGAAGTTTCTCTAAATATTTTTTTTTAAAGTCATCATTTTTAAAAATCAATAGTAAAGGAAATGAAATAAAAATTATTGGATTAATAATATTTTTTAGAGCAACTGAATCTCTTAGGATAAGACTTAGAAGATATAAACCAGAAAATAGCGCAAACGATATAATTACTTTTGAATAAAATGAACTTACTTTCAGCCACTTGCTTTCCTGATATCTCTTCTCAAGATCCTTATCTTCAAATGTACAAGTAATTGAATTGATATTTGGATTCATGAAACAATCTAATAATCTTTTCTACTACTAAGGCTAGAAATTTTTAATGGTATAATTCCTAGCTTATAATGTAGAACTAGCATCGCAGTGAAATATTTCTAATTACGTATTATACTTTCAAATCTCTATTTCAAAAGCACCATTTTCTTGGCTTGCTTGAAATTCCCTGACTGTATCGTATATAGGTATAACCCTGCTGATACGGGCTCATTTTTATTGTTGGTGGCATTCCATTGGATTGTCTTAAACCCTGCGGTTTGCGAGCCATTTACAAGCGTTTTAACTATCTTGCCCATCATATCATAAATAGTAATATTAACTAAACCATCATTTGGTAAATCATAGCGCAACGATGTGAGAGGATTAAAAGGGTTTGGATAGTTTTGATGAAGACTGAACGCCAACGGCATATCAAGTTCTTGAGCAGATAAAACGTTCTCCCCAATGAGTGGCACTTGAAAAGTAAGTGTATCTCCAAAAATACAATATTCTGGCTGATCTTGACAATTTAATGCTTCAGCATACGCTATGAATGTTACTAAAGTATCAAAGTTGATTGTCGAATCGGCAAGGATATCAAAGGGTACCGGAGTACAACTGTTAGGAGCCATACCGAAAAACCAAAAATGGTCATTAGAGATTGATACTAAATTAGTATCTGCTTCTAGGACTATGCCTGGATACCAACCATGAGCAATATCCGAATTATTACAAAAATCCATTTCTATTTGCAATGATTCCCCTGGATTCCATTCATTATCAACTCCACTCATTTGAATGGATGGTTCATTGATAGAAAAATTCCAAGAAGTGATACAAGCTAAAGTATCTTGTTCACCAATGTAATCTTCGATACATGATGGATAAGGTGGGCAGATTTGATTGTTAGAAATATCAAAAGTAACCCATGGAATACTCATTGAACAAATATTTTCAGGGATTTCTCCTGAAAATTGATTAAAAGACAAATCTAATATTTCTATATAATTTAATTGATCCCATAATTCTGTGGGTATTGGCCCTGAGAATTGATTAGAGTCCAACGCTAAACCCCAAAGATTATTTAGGTTGGCAATTTCAGCTGGAATGGAACCAGTGAATTGATTCTGTGAAAAATCCATTGAAACAATATTAATTAAGTTGCCTATTTCAGAAGAAATTTCTCCGCTTAGTAGATTATTAGAGACATCTAAGCCATTAGTCCAACTAAGAGGTGCCGCTCCAGATGAATGCCCCCCACTCAAATTAATTAAATTATACATTTCTGCAGGGAGTTCTCCAGTTAAGCTATTCTCATTTAAATGAAGAGTACTGAGGCTAGTTAGGTTTCCAATTTCAGGTGGAATTGAACCGGTAAATAAATTATTGGACAACTCCATTCTTTCCAAATTTATTAGGTTTCCAAGCTCTGGAGGAATGGGACCTGTGAATTGATGATTGGATAAATCCATTCTTTTCAAATTTATTAAATTTCCAAACTCAGGCGGAATGGAGCCAGTTAGTACACCAGGACTATTTTCATGATTATTTAAAAATAAATGAGTTAAATCATTGAGGTTTCCTAATTCAGGCGGAATAGACCCCGTTAATTGGTTATGCGATAATTGTAATTTAGTTAAGTTTGTCAGGTTTCCTATCGCAGATGGAATTGCACCCGTGAGTAAATTAGAATGTAAAGTGAGATTGTTTAAGTTCGATAGGTTTCCAATTTCGGGTGGTATTGAACCAGTTAATCCATTAAACAATATACTTAAACTTTTTAAATTTATTAAGTTTCCAATTTCGGGTGGTATTGAACCAGTAAATCCACAAAATTGGAATGATAGTGTATCTAAATTTATTAAGTTACCTATTTGCGGAGGAATTACACCTAGATCTAAAATACCAGTAACGGGATTACCCGAAAGAGTTATGTTTGTAGTCTCCTGAATCGAATAACACTCACTCCATAATTCGACACCAATGCTTCCATCATTTGCAATACAAGTCTCTACCGAAATAAAAGCAGATTCAAAGGCACCCATATCAGGTTTAATACCAATATATGAATCAGGAGCCAAATTTACCAAAGTATCAGGTAAAGGACCTGGGAGCATCTGGCTCGATAGATCCACAACCAAGAAATTTGTTCCTGTGTCGATGCAAGGTGAACTGTCTGAAAGGTTGAAATTGGTATCACCATCAACAAATAAAGGATCAGTGTATAAATTATTAATGCCAATAGGTATATCAATATTTGAATAATATGGAAAAATCATGCCGTCTGCGTTTGTCGGTTGGTTATTCCAAAAAATTGAATTAGCAACAATAGCGTAGTCGCCCATTGAACCTGCACTAATACCTCCTCCTCCATCAACCGCTGAATTATTAACAACGGTGACGCTCTTTATAATTGAAGATATAATAGATCCAGATAACGAAATACCTCCGCCATAAGTCGTAGCGCTATTGTTCGAAATAACAGAGTTTTCGATGTGCAAAGTCGTTGGTATTAAAGAGGCTGAGCCTTCGCCTTCGATATATACCCCTGCCCCAACACGAGCTTGATTATTATCTACTTTGATATTTTTCAACAAAATATCACCAACCATCTTTAGGCTTATTCCGCCACCTTTCCCAGTTGAATACCCATTCTGAATGGTAAGGTTACTGATCTCAATTGGGTGGGCGGTTTCATCAGAATTATCAATTACTTTGCCTACTCCGCCTCCGTCAATAATTGCTGAATCCATGTCAGAACCTATTAGTCTAATATTATTTGCCATAGACCAGTTAATATTTTCAAGATATAATCCTGCCAACACAAAAATAGTGTCATTGTCGTTTGCAGAGTTAACACCGTTCTGAATCGTTGCAAAAGGGTTCTGTTCTGATCCATCGCCAATATCGTCTGAGCCGTCTGCAGATATATACCATGTAGATCTAAACTCTTCTTCAAACCATATTCTGCGCACAAGAGTTGAGTCTACAACATATGGATTTGGCTTATTTTCTTGATATCCAGCTATAGCCATAGTACGATTTAATTCATTAGCATCTACTGGGTCTTGCCTATGCCAATCATATAATGTTTCTTTTTGTATGTTAAAAAAATTTGTATCCGCAACATCGTTATACATTGTATAAAAGTAAAACATGCTCCTGGCTATATTCCCTTTAACATCCTCTCTTGGTTCAAATACTCCATTACCGTTATCTACTTCTGAAAACTCATCAATAAATTCATTCGGTATACTAGTTTCATAATAATCAAGCCTCCACCACTTATCGGTATCATTGTCATCAATATCTGCAAAAGGTTTGTTTCCTCGAGATGAATTAACATTTCCTCGAGCTGGATAGAGGTGATGTAAATCGCTTTTCTGTGGTTCAGATCCCGCTCCCATGCTCTGAGGCCAAGAATGTTCACAATTCATATTAAAAGCATTTGTTTGCGGCCTAGGATCTTGAGTCGGATCAATAAAGATCGTATAATTAGTATAAATACCTTTAAGGGAATTATCATCTTCTAGATCAATGATTGAATACATTACATCTCTTGCATTGTTGTATCCTAAAGTTGATGAAGACTTATAATTTAAAATAACGTAGTCTAAAAGTGGCTGACCTGCAGAACCAACTCCGCCAATGATTTCTTGTGAAAAAGATAAAGAGCTAAAGATTAAAACACTGATTAGATAATTTTTCATTTATTCTTCCTCATCGTTACTTTTCTGATTATCAGTAATAAAATATTTTTTATAGTTTAATATCATCGTCTGCAATGTAGCCTTACTCTCTAGTTGACGACAGTTTTTTTATATAAGATTTTATGCTTAAAGTATTTGGTGCGTCTCAAATATCTTCATTTTAAAAGTCGTTCATAAATAATTTAAGTAATACTTTATATAAATATTATTAAATATCATAATATATAGTTATAAGAATTTATAAATACTCCTTTTCGCACCTGCCTAAATTATATATCAATATAGATTTAAGATTCATTAAAGCTTCTTAACCATTCCTACTTAGGAAAATTTGATTTTTCTCTTTTACTTTCATAATTATATATTTTTCTACCTAATTCAGATAAAAATGGAATAGAAATACTTTCATAATCATACATATTATCATTCATCACTTCATTACTATTGCTGTACAAAACGGCTGTCAAAAAAAACTCAATATTATTATCAATATCAACTATGTATGCATTATCTAAAGCAAAACCATAGGCTAAACCAATTTTATTATAAATTTTAATGTGATTTGGAATTTCTTGTTTCGTATCACCGAACATAAAAAACTTACAATATCCATCGTAATATTTATCATATTCTGCATAACGAGGATAATCACTTTGCCTTGGTAGAATAGACATTTCTCTGCGAAGCAATGATAAATCATCATCACTTAAATTGAACCGTTTATCAGCTTGGTATGTTTCAGGGAAAATAATTCTTTTAATTAATTCATGCTGGTCATGTAAATCCATGAAATTCTTACTTCTAAAGTCCAGAGGTCCTATTTTCTTTTTCTTACCTGCATAATGTTTTTTTCCAATGAGAAGATTCTTAGTATTGACATCCAAAGATAACTGAGCAAACCTACTTTGCTGATGATGCAAAATTTTAGAATCTTCATAAAAAGTTATTGGGCTTGTAGTTTTATTTTCTTTTTCATTTAATTGTAAAGATAATCGATGTCTCATCCTTACACTTTTAAACCCAATATTCCACAATCTCTTATTGATATAATCTCGGCCGAGAAAATCATACATATAATTAGAAGAATTATTATCAGAGACCACAAACATTTTCCTAATAGAGTGAGCGATGCTTGGATAACCACTCTTCGAATCCGGGCTAACCAAAACACCCATTTTGTAAACGGACCCCGAGTCGATCTCAAATCTATTATGTACATTAATTTCTTTTAATAAATTAGCTTTTTCGATAGCTAATACTGCAATTGGAAGTTTAATAGCACTAGCTGGATAGAAATAATCATTAGTATCTAGACCAAAAGAATAGGTCTTAAAAATTGGTTCATTCGCTTCTCTTCTATCTATTTGAGTATATAAAATTTGAAGCTTATGTTTTTTTGGATTTCGGACTACATCAGAAAATTTAGATTCCATAGATGAAATTATTTTTGGTAGGGGATTATCACTTTGATTAAAATTACAAGACATGAGACCAAAAAAAATTAAATGAACTAGATAGTTTTTTAGAGTCAACTCTTTAAACAACTATATCCTTGAACAAAAATAAAAGATTTTAGAATAACGCTGCATAGTAAGCTAAAAAAGTTAAGGTTAAAAGTAGAATCATTGGCGGAATTGGTAACTCTCCAAACTCTCTAATTTTTCCAGAGATTAATGATAAATTAACAATCAGTATTCCTGTGCCAAGGGAAAGTAGTACTGTGCTTGCATATTCAGAAGGTAGGTTTCTGCTATATATGGCAACCATTCCTAAGGCAAACCCAAATCCTCCATTAGCTGCTCTAAACATAGCCGCTATATTTACAGCATCTGACGGCAGGTCAGGATCAGCCTTTTCATTGACGACCTTGGGTATCGCAATGAAAACAACTCCAATAAAAGTCAAAACAACACCAATAATAGTTAACGCTATATTCGTATCCACGTTTGTCCTCCATTTGTTTTTTTGTAATTACTACTTACAACCTACAAATATTTTTTCAATAATGTTATTAAGCAGTCGTTACTTCTTTTGAATTCATAACTTTATAGACACAAAACTATGATAGTTATTTTGGCATTTATTCTTTTTATGTGATTAGAAAGGCAATGACTATTTTAGAAGCACCATTTTCCTGGTATGTCTAAACTCTTCTGCTTAGATCGTTTATTGATATAATGCTGTCAAAACGGGCTCATTTCTTTCATTGCTGACCAACGTTGAACTGAACAAAATCTTGCGATTTGAGAGCTATTTACAAGCGTTTTAACTATACTTTCAATCATATCGGGGACTGTCAATTACCAGATAATGTTTTGTAAGCAAAAAAAACGACTAATGAAAGTAGATCAACTTTTTTGTTTCCATTATTTCATTTTGCCACATTAGTGAATAAAAATAAATGCCAGAGGACACTCTTTGCCCCCTGGTGTTTTTACCATTCCATTTAAAAACATGATATCCAGGATATAATTCCTCATCCAATAATGTAATTATATTTTCACCGCTCAAGGACCAAACTATCAGTTTTACATCACGTTTAAATGAAGAGGTTATCATAATCCTTGTTTCTTTTTTGAAAGGGTTAGGATAATTTTGAGATAACTGGAATATTTTTTCTGAATTATTATTTTCATGATTAAACGCAACGAGATTGGACATGTCAGACTCTTTCCAAAAACGATTTGCTGAGGTAGAGAAATAAAATTTTGTTTCAGATGTATCTATACTACTCGTTTCCAATGGAATCACAAACGGATCTTTAGCAAAATGAATATCAATTACTTCTGCGGTTTCTTGATTGGCAGTAGGGCTGTCAGATGCGTAGGTAATAATCCATTGGGACTCAACTATATCTTTTGGAAATACATCTAACTGGACAATATCATTTTCAGATGAAAGAACAATTACAGGCGGTGATTTTATTTCTGAATTAAATCCATGAGGGTTTATT
>Ga0257126_1001409_pt1 | contig 17335 bp, 10 predicted proteins | sample SI060_120mmetaG_FD_190151 | JGI IMG/M metagenome (GOLD analysis project Ga0257126, IMG submission 190151) | Marine microbial communities from Saanich Inlet, British Columbia, Canada - SI060_120m | ecosystem: Environmental > Aquatic > Marine > Inlet | place: Canada: British Columbia | collected... | reverse complement strand
TGGGGACTATGACCTATTTTATGAAACTCTTGAAGTTGACACAAGTTACTATTCTTATTATCAAGATAATATTTTTATTTATCATGAAAATATTGGGTCAATTACTAATCCTCAATTTTCTGTAGGCATTAAAAACCCATTCAATTTAACATCTCCTCAAAACTTTACACTTGGAACTTCAATTCTTTCTCACAATCTAGTAGACTTAGATGGAGATGGTGATTATGACATATTAGCTACTTATTCTGGCTTATATGAATCATATAATTATCAAACCTATACATATTCATATAGTACAAATACTAAATTTAAATACTATGAAAATATTGGAAATCCAACTATGCCACTATTTTCAACTCAACAAAATAATCCTTTTGGACTTGATGTAGATTCTGTTATTGCAATATCTGATGTTGTTGATATAGATGGTGATGGAGATTATGATGTTATATGTTCTTCATCAAGTTTTGGAAATCAAGGATATATTCAAAATCAGGATATGATATTCCTTGAAAATATAGGAACTCCCTCAAATCCTCAATTTTCAGCTGCTCAACCTAATCAAATTGGAATAAGTTTTCCTACTTCATCATATCCTGTAATTCCTTCATTTGGAGATATTGATATGGACGGAGATTATGATTTACTTACTACTCCATATAAAGATTATAGTAATACAGAATATGATTTTTTATATCAACAAAATAAAGGTTCAGCAACAAATCCTGTAATGTCACTTCAAGCTCAAAATCCTTTTGGTTTAAGTCCAGACACTAGCTATGTAGGAATTTTAGTTAATTCAGAAATGATTGATTTAGATGGAGATGGTGATTTAGATATTATTACCTCTGGATTTTATGGTAATAACTTTTTATATTTTGAAAATGGATCTTCATCTACAGACATAAACGAAGTTTTAGAATCAATAAAAATATATCCAAACCCTACCACAAATAATTTAAATATTAGCAGTAACATAAAATTTGATAAAATTGAAGTTATTGATCAGCTAGGTAAATCTTATAATTTTAATAATACAGATAAACCATTAATTTTAAACGAATTAAATAAAGGAACCTATATAATTAATTTATATCATAAAGAAACTGTTTACTCTAAGAAATTCACTAAATTATAAATTAGTAAACGTTCCTTCCTTTTTTGCTTGATCTAATATTTTATCAATGAACATATCTTCTCTATTATTAATTGGATCAAAAGTTGATTTTAAATCATGATCATACATTTTTGCAAATGTTTGCCACATTGTAGCACTCCACCAACCCCTGTACTCTCTTAGCAAACGATAAGTACTTATACCTGTCTCTCTATAAATTAATTTAATCAGTATTCTTCCTTCTTTCATAGACAGATTTTTTAAAGCTGTTGCATATTGTTTTTTAATAATTTTAGCAACACTTCTTATATGCTTACGTTTTTTTCTTTTTTTGCCTAGTGAATCTAGAGCAAAATTTAATGAATCTACTTTAAGTTTGGTTTGTAATGCATATGGATAAACTTTTAAAACTCTTCTCTTTAATTTTTGAAAGCGTCTTCTCTCAGCATTATCAATAAACTCAATTACATCTAGCTGAGGAATGTTTGAGGTAATTATCTTTTCACCATCAACAATAATAAAAGGAGAAACAAAAATTGTATCTTGAGAATGAGAATTCAGAGAAAGTAATACAAAAATTAAAAAGAACAAAAAGGAGTTATTCATAATTCAAAACTAAAATTTTTAAAAAATTTAGAATAAAAAAGTTGAATAAGATTTCAAATTACTAGATTTAAAAAATGCATTATGTAATTTTACAGTAATGATAAAAACAATCCAAATACAGGTAAGCCCCGAGCAAGCTCAAAAGAAAACATTACTTAAAAAAAAGATTTCTCATGATTTTAATATTAAAAAAGAAGAAATTAAACATATTGAAATTATCAAAAGATCTATAGATGCTAGACAAAGAAATATAAAGATAAACTTAAAATTAGATATATATATTAATCAAAGTTTTACACAGACAAAAAATAGCATTAGTTACAAAAACGTTAAATCAAGTAAAGAAGTTGTAATAGTCGGAGCAGGCCCTGCTGGATTATTTGCTGCATTACAACTTATTGATAAAGGAATAAAACCAATTATCATTGAAAGAGGAAAAAAAGTAAGGAATAGAAGAAGGGATTTGGCTTTACTTACAAAAAATCATATTGTAAATAATGATTCTAATTATTGTTTTGGTGAAGGTGGAGCAGGTACTTTTTCTGATGGAAAACTATATACAAGATCTAAAAAAAGAGGTGATGTAAATAAAATTTTAGACATACTTGTTGATCATGGTGCTACAAAAGAAATTAAAATTGAAGCTCACCCTCATATTGGAACAAATAAACTTCCTAAAATTATTGAAAACATAAGGAATACTATAATTGATAGTGGAGGTGAAATACATTTTAACTCAAGATTAACGGATATAATTCTAAAAAACAATCAAGTTAAAGGAATTAAGATAAATGATTCTTTAATTATTGATTGTAAAAAATTAATTCTTGCAACGGGTCATTCTGCTAGAGACATATTTGAATTACTTGAAAATAAAGGTATCGCAATGGAAGCAAAATCTTTTGCTTTAGGAGTAAGAGTGGAGCATTCTCAAGAACTTATTGATCAAATTCAATATAAATGCAACTCTAGAGGAGAACACCTACCTCCTGCCCCATATTCTATTGCTAGACAAATTAATGGCAGAGGAATATATTCATTTTGCATGTGTCCAGGAGGAATAATTGCACCATGTGCAACTTCTCAAAATGAAGTTGTAACTAATGGTTGGTCTCCATCAAAAAGAGATTATCCTAGCTCAAACTCTGGTATCGTTGTAGAGCTAAAACTTGAGGACTTTAAAAATTATTCTTCATCTGGAGTTTTTGCTGGCTTAGAGTTTCAAAAAAGTATTGAAAAAAAAGCATGGGAAATGGGAGGCAAAACACAGAAAGTACCTGCACAAAGATTAGTTGATTTTGTAAATGGAAAAATATCTAAAGACGTTCCTCAAACGTCTTACCTTCCAGGAGTGGAATCTGCTAATCTAAAAGAATTATTTCCAGATTTTATATTAAAAAATCTCCAAAAAGGATTCTTAGAATTTGGTAAACATATGAAAGGATACTTTACTAATGAGGCAGTAGTACATGCTCCAGAAAGTAGAACCTCCTCTCCCATTAGAATACCTAGAAATCCAAAAACTTTAGAACATATAAAAGTAAAAGGTTTATACCCTTGTGGCGAAGGAGCTGGATATGCTGGAGGAATAATTTCAGCAGCAATAGATGGCCAAAAATGTGCTAACAGCTGTAATTAAGAAACTACTTCTGCAACCTTATCTGCAGCTTCTTGTAAGAGAATAACAGATTCCACTTTCAGACCACTCTCATCAATAAGCTTCTTTGCTTCAGCAGCATTTGTTCCTTGCAGTCGTACAATTAATGGAATTCCAATTTCTCCAATATTTTTGTATGCATCTACAATGCCCTGGGCAACTCTATCACATCTTACGATACCACCAAATATATTAACCAAGATAGCTTTAACATTTTTATCTTTTAAAATAATTCTAAAAGCCTGCTCAACTCTTTTAGCATCAGCAGTTCCACCAACATCTAAAAAGTTAGCAGGATTACCTCCAGCCATTTTAATAATATCCATAGTTGCCATAGCAAGGCCAGCACCATTTACCATACAGCCAACATTACCATCTAGTTTCACAAAATTTAAGCCGTATTCTCCTGCTTCAACCTCAGTGGGATCTTCTTCTCTTTTATCTCTTAACTCAACATAATCTTTATGTCTGTATAGTGCATTTTCATCTAAAGATACTTTAGAGTCAACTGCCATTATTTTATTATCTGAAGTTTTTAAAACAGGATTTATTTCAAATAAAGAAGAATCTGTATTATCATATGCTTTATACAAAGAATACACAAACTTTGTCATTTCTTTAAAAGCAAGTCCTGAGAGACCAAGGTTGAAAGCTATTTTTCTGCACTGAAATCCTTGTAAACCTGTTGATGGATCAACCTCCTCAGTAAAGATTAAATGTGGAGTTTTTTCAGCTACTGTTTCAATATCCATTCCTCCTTCAGTAGAATACATAATCATATTTCTACCATTAGCTCTATTAAGTAAGACAGACATGTAATACTCTTCTGTTTCTGACTCGCCTGGATAGTAAACATCTTCAGCAATTAATACTTGATTAACAAATTTTCCTTCAGCAGATGTTTGAGGAGTAATTAAATGCATACCCAATATATCATTTGAAATAGATCTTACTTCTTCCAAAGATTTAGCTAATTTAACACCGCCACCTTTTCCTCTACCCCCAGCATGAATTTGAGCTTTAATAACCCACCAACTAGTACCTGTATCTTTATTTAATTTTTCTGCAGCAGCAACAGCCTCATCAGCAGTGCAAGCTACAACTCCTCTTTGTATTCTTACTCCAAAAGTACTAAGTAATTCTTTTCCTTGATATTCGTGTAAATTCATCTTGTTATTTTAAAGCTGTAAAAATATATTATTGAATTCAAATACAATAATCTATAAAGAATTAATTCTATTTTTACACATATTTTTTTGAGCATGAAAATAAAATCCATATTACTCTTTATTCTACTACCCTTTTTTGCAATTTCTCAATTTTCTGAAAAGAAAGTTTATGAGATAAAAAAAACTGATATTAAGCCAAAGATTGATGGAGTTGTAAATGATGAGGTTTGGAAAAACCTTAAATCGGCCAATAATTTCACTCAATTTAAACCAAATAATGGCTTTTTAGAGCGCCCTACGCATAAAACTGAGGTCAAAATATGTTATGACAACCAAAATATATATTTTGGACTTATTGCCTATGACAATGCGCCAGATAGTATTTTGAAAGAATTAGGAAAGAGAGATGATGATAATAAAAACTTTGATTTATTTGGAATAATATTAGATCCTTTCAATAATACTCAAGTAGAATATAATTTTATTATAAGTGCATCAGGTGTACAAATTGATAAAAAAATGTCTAAAGATGGTGGAGACAAGTCTTGGAATGCTGTATGGAATTCAGCAGTTGACATAAACGATCGTGGATGGTCTGCTGAAATTGCTATTCCTCTTTCACAAATAAGGTTTCCAGACAATAATCAACCATGGGCATTAAATATGTTTAGAAATATACGTCGATATAGAGAAGAATATTCTTGGAATCCTATAGATGTAAAGTTTGAAAACTATGCTTTACAGTCTGGAATATTAGATGGAATTAAAAACGTTGATAGTCCAATAAGATTATCTTTTATGCCATACGCTTCAATATATGCTGATTCTTATAACGGAGAAACTAATTTTCCATATAACTACGGAATGGATCTTAAATATGGTATAAATGAAAGCTTTACTTTAGATATGACATTAATTCCTGATTTTGGACAAGTTGCTTCTGATGCTATGGTATTAAACCTATCTCCTTTTGAAGTCAAATACGAAGAAAACAGACAATTTTTTAATGAAGGGGTTGAACTCTTTAATAAGGGTGGAGAAATGTTTTACAGTAGAAGATTAGAAAACGATCTTATAAATGCCACTAAAATAACGGGTAGAACAAAAAATGGTTTAGGAATTGCAGCACTAAATGCAATTACCAATAAAACTGAAGAAAATCCTATAACAAACTATAATGTATTCATTATTGATAAGGCCTTAGAAAACAGTTCTTCTATTAGCCTTATGAACACTAATATGACAAATACAAATAGAAATAAAGATGCTAATGTTACTGGATTATTCGCAAGAATAAATAATACTAAAAATACTCATGTTTTTGATGCGAAATTTAAAATGAGTAATGAGTTGTACACAGATAGTACTGTTAGTGGTTTTTCTGGCTTACTTTCTGCAACAAAAAATAGTGGAAATTACAGATATAAATTATACACATTTTTTGAGGATGAAAATTACAATCCAAATGATTTAGGATTTCTTTACTCTAACAATGAAATTTCGAATGGGATTGATATTGGTTATGAGCAGCTAAATGAAAATGATAATTTTATTTTTTCTAAATATTATCTTTTTATAAAACACCAAAGCCTTTTTACAGACAATAAATTCGTTAATCTTGAGATTGAAGGAGAAACTAAATTTATGCTTAAAAACTATCTTTTTTTAATGGTTAAAACTATCATTAACCCTTATGAAATAAATGATTACTACGAGGCAAGAACAGACGACTTAAACAGTCCTGTTATAAGATCAAAGAAATACAGACTAAGTGGATATCTCTCAAGTGACTATAGAAATAAATTTGCTTTAGATTTTGGTGGAGGAATTGTACACGAACCACTTTATTCAGCAAAAGAATTTAGATGGAGAATATCTCCAAGATTTAGATTTAACGATAAAACATCAATGAAATATGTCCTATCAGTCAGAGATAGATATAACGAAATAGGATATATCGATGACATTGCTGTAAATGATGAGGAGTTAGCAGAACCAATCCTTTCTTTAAGAAATACATATATGATTACAAATGTACTTTCAGGAGAATATATCATTAACAATAAGATAGATTTTTCATTTAAGCTGAGATACCATATTGATCAAGTAGAAAATTTAGAATATCAAAGACTTCAAAACGATGGATATTTAACACCTATTGATGATATAAGCAATCCTGAAGTAAGTTCTTATGATATAAACTACTCCACATGGACATCGGACATTGGATTAAGTTGGTGGTTTGCTCCAGGAAGTCAATTAAGTTTAGTTTGGAAAAATGGAATAGATAATCAAACTAATACTCTAAAAAGAAATTGGTTTGACAATGTTAATGACTCATTCAGCTTATCTCAAGAAAATAGCTTATCGCTCAAAGTTGTGTATTATTTGGATTATCTTTACCTAAAAAAGAGATTTAAAAAATGATTAAATTAGAAGATATTCACTTTAGCTATGAAGATCTTCCAGTTCTTAAAGGAATTAATTTAGAAATTAATAAAGGAGAAATAATTTCAATTATTGGTGCTTCAGGAGCTGGTAAAACTACATTATTGCATATTTTAGGAACTCTTGAAAAACCAGATAGTGGAAAATATACTATCAATGGTAAATCCACAACGAAGCTATCTTCAAACGAATTAGCAAAAATTAGAAACCTAGAAATTGGATTTATTTTTCAATTTCATAATCTTCTTGTTGAGTTTACTGCATTTGAAAACATCTGTATTCCGGGTTATGTTTCTGGCAAAAAAAGTAAAGATGTTGAAAAAAAAGCTCTTGAGCTGTTAGACTTATTAGGAATTAAAGATCGTAAAGACCATAAACCAAACGAATTATCAGGCGGTGAACAACAAAGAGTAGCTATAGCAAGAGCATTGATAAATTCACCGTCTATTATTCTTGCAGATGAACCTTCTGGAAACCTAGACTCAAAGAATGCTATGAATCTCCATAATTTGTTCTTAAAACTTAACAAAGAACTAAATCAAACTTTCATAATTGTCACCCATAATTTAGAACTTGCCGATATGACGCAAAAAAAATTAGAGATGGTAGACGGTAAATTTATTTCTTAAAACAAAGTCAATTATATCAAAATGTGTAGTTTTGCGCTTTGATGATATATCAAAACCCTCAGCTACTCTTCGGACTCCTTGCAATTGCAATACCCATTATAATTCATCTATTCAATTTCCGTAAACATGAGAAGATTTATTTCAGTAGCATTCGATTTCTTGATGAAGTTAAATTAAAAAACAACAAGAAAAGAAATATTAAGAACCTATTAATTTTAGCTAGTAGAATAATGGCTATTTCTTTTCTAGTTCTAGCTTTTGCTAAACCTTACAAACCTATAAATAAAGAAAATAATTCTATTAAAAATGTCTTTATTTACATTGACAATTCATTAAGCATGGATGCAATTTCTGATAATGGTCGTTTATTAGATATTGCAAAAAACAAATCAGAAGATATAGTAAGCTCTTATGAATCCTCTTCAAAATTTTATTTACTAACAAATAACAGATCAGCCAATTACTCTTTTAACAAGCAAGATATAATTCAAAAAATTTCTGAATTAGAAACAAATGGAAACATTAAATCAATAGTAGAAATTTTAAATGAAAAAAAACTAATTTCTAAAAATATAGACCACATCTATATCTTATCTGATTTACAAGAAGAAACTGTTAAGATTAATGAAATATCCGACACAAGTAATATTATACATATTATACCTATTCAGACTACAAATAATAGTAACGTTAGTATAGATAGTGTTTGGATTGAAGGACCAATACTACTAAAAAACAGAAGTCAAGACATTTATTTAAAAGCAACAAACTTTGAGAATATAAAAAAGCAAATCCCTATAACATTAGAAGTTAATAATAAGATTAAAATAAAACAACTACTAAATTTTACTGAAGACAAGGAAGAAGTATTTAAGTTTACTTTTATTCTGGATAGTAACATAAATATTTGCAGATTAAGTATTAAAGATTACCCTATTGTTTTCGATAATGAATTGCATTTTAATTTAATTAGAAATAATAAAATTAAAATAACTAGCATTGTTGATTTTAACAAAGAAAATTATTTCAGAAATCTTTATACTAATGATACCATTAATTATGATTTTAAAGAAAGAAATGCAAATAACTTAAACTATCAACAACTACTTACTAGAGATGTTATTATAGTTAATGAGAACAAGGTTTTATCATCTGGATTAATAGAAACACTATACTCATTTACCAAAAAGGGAGGTTCTTTAGTTATAATACCTCCAATAGATTTAAACTTGTCTGCATATAATGAATTTTTAGAAAAGCTTAATATCAATCCCTTTCTATTAACAGATACAAATTCTTATTTAATAAATAAGATTCATGAGAAGCACTCTATATATAAAAGTGTATTCGAAGGAGAAATAAAGAATATTGAATTACCAAAAATATATTCTCATTATACTCAAGAATTTAGGTCAGAGTCTATTAAGCAACCAATAATTAGTCTAGAGAATAATAATCACTTTCTTTCAAATTACAACTTAGACAATGGAAAGGTTTATCTATTTAACACACCAATAAACACTAAAGTTACTGAGTTCAAAAGACACGCATTGTTTGTTCCAGTATTTTTAAATATTGCAAATAACTCTATTAATTCGCCAAAAATTTACAATACAATCACTAGTAATAATTATTTCATATCAAAAGAAAATAATAAAGGAATATTTAATCTAAAAAATGACAAGATCGATATAATACCAACATGTAAAAGTATTAATGGACAAACAAGATATTACACTAACAATTTAATTGAAAAATCAGGTCAATATAAATTATATGATAATCAAAACATAATTGACTTTATTGCATATAATTATAATAGTAACGAAAGCAAGATTAAGAATGCAAATGATGATATAATTAAAAACATTACTAATAAAAATATAAGGCTTATTGAAAATAATAAAGATGTCTCTAAATTTATTAAATCATCATTTAGTGACATTCATTATTGGAAAAGCTGTTTAATAATTTCATTATTATTTTTTGGAATAGAGATTCTATTATTAAAACTAATTAAGACATGAAAATACTTATAAAAAAAACAAAAATTATTGATAGTTCCTCAAGCCATAATAATAAGGTTTGTGATATTCTTATTAATAATAATAAGATAGAAAAAATAGCTAAATCAATACAAATTGATACTAAAACAAAAGTTTACAAACACAATAATCTACATATATCACAGGGATGGATAGATATGCACGTCAATTTTGGTCAACCTGGATTCGAACATAGAGAGACAATTGATAATGGTTTAAATGCCGCTGCGAAAGGAGGGTTTACTGATGTCTTATTAATGCCTAATACCAACCCTAAGATTGATAATGGCATGATGATTGATTTTGTAAAAAACATCACAAGAGATAAAATTATTAATGTTCATGTTGCTGGGACTCTATCTAATGCTCAAAAGGGTGAGAATATAGTGGAAATGCATGATATGATTAAAAACGGTTGTATAGCATTTACAGATGATAAAAAATCAATTCAAAGTAATGAGCTAATGAAAATTGCTTTACTATATGTTAAAAACACATCTGCCCTATTGATGAATTTTCCAAATGACAAATATCTTCAAAAAAATGGAGTTATAAATGAAGGAATCATAAGTACACAATTAGGCTTAAAAGGGATTCCAGCAATTGCAGAAGAAATAATGTTGGATAGAGATATTGCGCTATGTAGATATACTGAAAGTAGAATTCATGAATCTTATTTAAGTACAGCAAAAAGCATTAACAAAATAAAAAATGCAAAAGATGAAGGATTAAATATTTCTGCAGATGTTGCACTACATAATATCTTTCTTACTGATAGTTGCATAAATAATTTTGACACTAGATATAAAGTACTACCACCACTAAGAACAAAAAGTGACAACAAAGCAATTATTAAAGGCCTAAAAGATGGGACAATAGATGTAATAAGTTGTGATCATAATCCAATTGAGATTGAATCAAAGAAATTAGAATTTGATAATGCTAAGTTTGGAATAATTGGTCTAGAAAGTGCATTTGGACTAATTATAAAAAATTTAGAAAAACATTTAAGCTTAAATCAAATTATTGATAAAATATCAAATAATCCAAGAAAAATTTTAGGAATTGAGAATAACAGTATAGAAGAAGGAAACACAGCAAATCTTACAATATTTGACCCTGAAATTAAATGGGAATTTGAGAAAAAAGATATTATTTCAAAATCTAAAAACACACCATTTGTGGGTGAAAAACTTAAAGGAAAGGCACTAGCTTTAGTTAACAACAATAAGTTTTTAGAACTATAATTTAGTAAATATTGATTTCTTTTTCACTGAACCATCATTAAAGTAATAGATCAAATTATTAATATTTATTGATTTAGAATTTGGATCAACTTCCCTACCTAAATAGTCAGTTATTCTTATAACCTTTGGCATTATAGCATCAGAAATATTTTGTTCAATATTTGTTCCACTGCCAAGGCTTTCATACAGATACAAATCATCAACAGCAGCTTCAATTAAACTTCCACCATCAAGATTTTGACCTGGTCTTATACTGTCAGAAGCAATAAACTTTAATTGTACTGATGAAGAAAGATTTACATAATCTTTAACTCTAAAAGCATTTCTTCTCCAACTTAAATCGGAGCTTAATGTATTTTCAACATATACCCAATTAACTCCATCATCAGTGATCATTACTTGCCACCAGTCTGCACCAGGATTGGCACCACTAGATGGATTGTTGGTATACCATCTCCAATAAGTAAAAGCAGGGTTTGTATATGAACTTAAATTAAAATATGGAGAATATAATGTTGTATGTCCAGCGTCAACATCATTAGCACCGATTCCATCATTTATTGACGATGCATTTCCTGTAAATGCACAGGCATAACCATTTTGAGTATGCTGTGTGGCAGTTTGAACAATTCCAGATAAAGAATTTGGATCATCATAAGATCCAATTGGTGCACCAATTTCCCAAAGTCCTGTTGTAGCATTATCTAAAGGATCACCAGTTTGCCAGAAACCAACATTAAAATCAAAGTCCTCTTCATTATAAATTTCATATCCTACCATTGTAAAATAAGGTAGATTAGCATCCTTTAATGGAACTACATTAGACTCTTGTGGGTTTATGCCCGATTCGAAACCATAGTTGTCAGTTAATGAAATATAGTAGGCAATAATATTACCGTTTGATTGTGCGGGAATAGTAGCAGTAAAATTATTTCCATTAGCAGTCATAGATAAGGCATTCCAATTTTGATTATCATTTACTCTATAAAAACAGTTAGCGCTTGAAAGTGCCCATGAGTAAGTAGCAGAGATATTAGCACTTATGTTAATATCAATATTTCCAGGAGCTAAAGAAACTGGAGAATGAGCTATCACTGCATTTGAAAGCAAAGTAATGCCATGTAATGCAAAAGCTTGTATAATAGCTATATCATTAGGAGTTCCATTTGTAAGGTTAGCATCGTTGTCATCTGCAAATAAAACTTCAACTAGTACGTCTGTATAAATAATTCCTTCGGTTCCATTAGGTCCATCAGGAGCCCCATCAAAGGTATATTTAAACAGATTTAACATCTCTTGCATATCATTAAGATTTAAATAGGTATCCCAGAAAGCACCAGCAATAATTTCACCGTCAGCATGAACCTCACCAACTAAGTCTTGTGGATAAACTTTCCTGTCCTGATCATATCTTCTAACATACACTGAAGGATCAGAAATATCCCATCCATATCCTAGTACTGGACTCTGAGTTAAAGAAATAGCCCATATATCGGCATAACCTTCGTTTAAACCACCATTCCACATTCCAGAGCCGTATCTGTAATTATTAATACCATGACCATATTCATGATATACAACATCAGGAATTTTTGCAGTAGCATTACAGCCATTACCTTCGGCGAAGAAATTTATTGTTCCATCATAATATGCGTTACAACTTCCTTGAACATCAATATTTGTTTCTAATGCATAATCAAGACCTGTAAATGTTGGAAATACAGATTTTAAATGATCATGAATTTTATTTACAGAATAAAATGCGGTTCTTTCTTGAATTGTAGAATTAGAATTATCAAAACTAATATTAGTATTAGATAGTTGACTATTAAAAGAAGGAATACCACCATTAGTTTGAACTTCAGCAAATAAACCTTCTAGGGAAAAGGTTGCACTACCTGATCCAGGAATATTCGCATTTCCTAGAGAATCTGTATAATAATTACCTCCACCTTTCTGTACCCTTAAATTTATAAGATTTTCTACAGAAGAAGGGTTAAAAGGGTGAGTACTGTATACTTCTCCTTCAACATGAATATTAGCTTGCGGAGGAGCTTCGTATAATACCGTATTCATTCTCATCAATAAATCTCCATTATTAGCATCTACATAGCATATGTAATTTGCAGGACCGTGAGATAATTGAGTAGAAACTCTTACAACATAAACAAGATGAAATTCATATTTCCCATTTACAGGAATTGGTAATATTTTTAAATTGTCTTCAACAGATTTTTTGGTAATAGAAGAAATAATATTCTCAGAAGCAGATTCAATTGCCATTGCTGCAGAAATTGATGGAATAACATCCAATGAAATATCTGAAAAAACATCAAGGCCAAATGCAACAAGTTTATTATCTAAAGTTAACTTAGCGTAGATTCTACTATCAATAATTTCAAGATTATTATAGTATTGAGTAAAATCAAGGTTTATGTATTTATCATTTTCAGTTTCTCTAGTCAAAATGATGTCCTGAGGAATATTAAAATCATTTAAATTAGTATTTACAAAATTTAAAAATCTTTCCTCCAAAGAGTTACCATTTAATAAAATAATTGGTAAACCAAATGCTCTGTGAGGTTTATAATTATATTCGTTAAAATAAGTAAACCACTGAGGATAATTAGATAAAAAGCTTTGCCAAGGAGAATTATTTCTTAAGTTTTCTTGAACTTGATTATTCATTTGCATATTCTCTTTAATATACCTAACCTCATAATCATCATGATGAGTATGTTTATGAGCAAATGAATTAAAAGTAAAAAAGATAAGTGCGGATAATAATAAAGTATTCTTCATAATTAATAAGTTTTTCAAATATAATATTATTACAAATATAAATAAAATATAACTTTTTACAATAAAAATTATATATTTAATTGTAAGCCATCATAAGATAAATGAATATTACTTGGAAGTTCAGAATTAACGTCATCATGTAAACCCATTAAATGACTAATATGAATCAAGTATGCTTGTTTAGGTTTTAATTCTTGTATGAGAGCTATTGATTCATCTAATGAAAGATGCGATAAATGAGGTTCTTTTCTAAGAGAATCTAGAACAATAACATCGGCATTAAACATTTTTGATTTTTCAGTTGAATTAATTTCACTCAAATCAGTCAGATAAATAAAGTTTTTAATTCTAAATCCTAAAACAGGCAGTTTATAGTGTAATGCCTGAATGGGCTGTACCTCAATATCATCAACTAAAAAGTTAGTATTTTCAATAATATTAACATTAACTTTTGGAACACCAGGGTAAGTTTTTTCAGAAAAAATATATGAATATTCCATTTTAAGAGCGTTTAATACATCGTTTGTACAAAATATATCCATTGGCTTTTTCGAACGAAAATTAAAAGATCGTATATCATCCAAACCAGCAACATGGTCCTTATGAGCATGAGTATATAAAACTGCATCAATTTTTTCTACATTCTCCCTTAACATTTGTTGACGAAAATCTGGTCCCGTATCAATAACTATAGTCTTATTTTGAAGTTCTATCAATATTGATGAACGCAATCTTTTATCTTTTAAATTCTTTGATAGGCATACATCACATTTACATGCAATTACTGGCACTCCTTGAGATGTTCCTGTTCCTAAAAAGGTGATTTTCATGCTTAAAATAATTATGTAAAATTATACATAAAAAAACAATAATATTACTTCCAAAATTATCATTAATCAAAATATCTAATTAGTTTTGTTATTAAATACATTCAGTAATGAGTAAAAAAATTGTTTTAACAGCTGGACAAAAAGCAAAAGCTATAAATCGAGACAAATCAATTTATGGATCATTTGTTGAGATTGGTGCTGGTCAAGAGGTTGCTAGACAATTTTTCCGTGTAGGAAGTGCCTCAAAAACTATAGCAAAGACAATGTCTGCCTATGACAGAGACTTTTCTGATTCAATTTATGGTAAGGAAGATGACGGAAGATATGTATGTAAATCAAGATTAAACAAAATGCTTAACCAGGAATATGATTTACTTGAGGAAAGACTTAATAGAAAAGACCATAAAGAAACAAGATATTTTGTTTTTGCAGATACAGTTACAACAATAAATTATAAGAAAACAAAAAATGGCCATGGATGGATTGGTTTAAGGTTTCAGCTTGATCCTAAAAAAAAGCCAAATGATTTTTTAATTCATGTTAGATTAAAAGATCAAGAAGCTAGATTACAGCAAGAAACAATAGGTATAATAGGAAGTAATTTAATGTATGGATGCTATAATGAGACTGACCCAAAATTAATCTTAACGCAATTATTTGATAATCTCTCAATAGATAATTTTGAGATTGATATGGTTGAAGTTTTAGGACCTGATTTTGAAGATATTGATAACAGATTATTAAGTCTTACTTTAGTTAAAGAGAGAATGACTAATGCTGTTATATTCACTCCAGAGGGCAAAAACAAATATCCATCTGATGTATTATTTGAAAAAAATATTTTAACTCTCAGAGGAAGTTTTCGTCCAGTAACAAAAGTTAATATTGATATGTTAACTGAAGGTTTAAAGCGTTTTAAAGAAAATAAAAAGGTTGATGAAAATAACATTCAACTAATTTTTGAAATAACATTATCAAATTTAATGTCTGATGGTGAGTTAGATGAAAGAGATTTTTTAGATAGAGCTGATATTTTATGTTCTTTAGGTTATACCGTTATGATATCTAATTATAAAAAGTATTATAAACTTTGTGAATACTTATCAAGATACACAAATGCTAGATTAGGGTTTATTGTTGGTGTAGACAATCTCATTGAAATGTTTGAAGAAAAATATTATAGAAATCTTAATGGTGGTATTATGGAAGCATTTGGTATAATGTTGACAAGAGACATTAAAATTTACTTGTATCCTTATCAGTCAGATACAACAAAAGAACTCTTAAATAGTAAGAACGTTCCTATTCATCCAAGAGCTAAATCTATTTACAAGTACTTATTCAATAATAAAAGAATAGAAGATTTAGATTATAATTCGGAATTACTTAATATTTATTCTAGAGAAGTATTAAAAAGGATTAAAGCTTGTGAATCTGGTACCTGGGAAGAAATGGTTCCAAAAGGAGTAGCAGAAATTATTAAGGAGAAATCACTTTTTGGAATGACTTGTAAAATCTAATAACTTTTTAAATCTATTTTGTATAGTTTTTTTTTTAAAAAGCTATATATTTGTAAAAAACATTTTTAATGAAAAAATATATTTTAATACTTTTTTTGATACCATTAGTTACATTTGGACAGAGAGGTGGTGGCAAAGGAGGTTCTGGAGACTTTTCAGGATTTGGAAAGAAAAACAAATCGTCTTACTTTCGAGGAAATGTTAGTGGTAAAATCATTGATTCAAAAACAGGAGAGGGATTGGAGTATGCAAACATTAGTATTACCAATGCAAAATGGAATAAAGTAATTGAAGGAACAATATCTGGGCAAAACGGAAAGTTTTCTATGTCTGGAGTTTTAACAGGTGAATATATATTAAAAATTAATTATTTAGGATATAAAGCAAAAGAGGTTGAATTTAGTTTAACTAAAAAAGATCCTGATATTAATTTAAAAGATGTAAAGCTTGAAGTTAGTTCAGAAATGCTCTCAGAAATAACTATTGATGAACAAAAGCCTGTTTATGAATCAAAACTTGATAAGATAATATATAATGCAGAAAATGATGATAATGGTGCTAATGAAGATGCCACTGATGTGTTAAGAAAAGCTCCAATGTTATCCGTTGATTTTGATGGAAACGTTGAGCTTAGAGGATCTAAACAAATCAAATTTCTTTTAAACGGAAAAGCCTCTTCATTTTTAACTGGAGATTTAGCAAGTGCTTTGCAAATGATTCCTGCGGATGAAGTAAAGAGCGTTGAAATTATCACCTCCCCTGGCGCTAAATATGATGGTGAAGGTGAGGCAGGAATTGTAAATATAATAACTCAGAAAAAAATTATTGATGGCTATAAAGCATCAATTGACGGATCATTCGGAACGCGAAATAATAAAAATGGCTTTAACCTTACATTAGGAAAAGGACGTTTTAGCTTATCAGCTAGAGGAAATGCTTGGTATAGCTGGCCTAGAGAGGGAAACACCACATATTTGAGAGAAGATTGGGATGAAAATGGCGATACCAATATTTTAACAAATGATGGAGTTAGCGAGAGTCAATGGATTGGATATGGATCTGGAATTAATATGTTTTATGATATAAATGCTTACAATTCTATTTCATCTGATATAAATTTTAGAGGACGAAATACACCATCAGAAAATACAACAAAAGTTGATTATAATGGAATTGATACAAACTATAATTATAATTCCTATTTAGAATCAACAAGTGTTAGAAATAATGTTAGTTGGAATACTGATTACACTAAAACATTTGAA
>Ga0257126_1001403_pt1 | contig 17414 bp, 16 predicted proteins | sample SI060_120mmetaG_FD_190151 | JGI IMG/M metagenome (GOLD analysis project Ga0257126, IMG submission 190151) | Marine microbial communities from Saanich Inlet, British Columbia, Canada - SI060_120m | ecosystem: Environmental > Aquatic > Marine > Inlet | place: Canada: British Columbia | collected... | reverse complement strand
ATCAAATTTCAAATCAATTAGTTAGTTTTATTAATACAGGAGAACAAGAAAATAAACCAATTTATCTTATAGCACATAATAATATTGGTTTTGATAAATTGGTTTTGAATAGTCACTTTAAAAGAGCTGGAATAGATATGAAACAATTTAATTGGCTTTTCCTCGATACACTACTTATAGCAAAAAGATTATACCCAAATTTTAAAAAATATAATTTGAAATCACTATGTGAACAGTTATATGTTCCACTTTTAAACGCACACAGAGCAGAAGCAGATACTATTATGCTTAAAAATCTATTTCATAAAATGATGTTAGACTTAAAGGAAGAATTACAAGTTAGTTATGAAGTATTAATGGAAAATCCACAAATGATTTACGATTATACAAATTGAAAATTCTTATTAAAAGAATTTGAAATGTATTAAAATCTATACGAATTGAAAATTCTTATGAAAAGACTTTGAAATGTATTAAACAAATTGAAAGACTTTGAAATGTATTAAAACAAATTGAAAAATTTTATAAAATAATGAATTAATCAGTATCGCTATCGCTCAGAAATAATAAATTAGTTGTTTCAGCAGTTTGTTTTTTTTCACTTTCTATATAATTAGTTATTAAATTCTTATCTTCCAACTTAACAACTTCATTTAAACCATTTGGTTTCTTTTCTTTTTCTTTTTTTATAATTTTTTTTCTTCCCCCACACAAAGCCTTTACTTCTTCCATAGGTCTTTGTCGGTAATATAATACTTTTTCCCAAAAACCATTAATAATTGGTAGACAGTGATTATCAAACCATTCCTTATTTCTTTTAATCAAAAGTTCATTATATTCTGTTACTTTCCAATATGAAGTTTTAAGGTATTCCAATTTATCATTCATACATACTTTATCTAGTATATTGTCTTCGAATTTATCTATTTCTTCTCCAGTTAAACCAATATCTAAATAATAAAACACTTCTTTACCTAATTCTTTATCATATGTATCAATAACAACTCCTTTTTCAAAACCATTTGCTTGATAACATAAATCACCATCTGCAAAATATTCTTCTTTGGTTTCGTATTCAGAAATTTTACATTCTACGAAATCGCAGTATTCTAAATCACATACTTCTAATTGTCCTTGAACCTGAGCGTGATAATATTCCGGAATAAACCCCGTTATATCTCTACTAGAAGGACACTTAATCTCCAACATTCGACCAATATAATTAACATTTTCACTATCTATATCAACGATACCATCTGGAGATGCACCGAAATGCTTTACTACAGGGTGTGGAAGACAACCATATTCATATACATTAACTTTATTCCTAAGTTCGTATATTTTTGTAATAACTTCCTCATACTTTACCCCCCACATAATTGCCCGATTGGTTTTAAAAGGTTTCTCTAATCCGGCTTTCTTTTGAACTACGCCATTATACTTTTCATATGGATTAACTCCCAAAATAGTCCCCAAATCACTCGCAGTTAATCTATCCTGTCTAAATATATACCATTCTGGAGTTCTTTGCTCAGGTTGCGGTATTTTTTTCAATTCTCTAATAATACCTTTTAATTCATTTATTTGGTCTTCTGTATATATAGGTGATATTTCTTTAATAGAAAGTATTAAGTGTCTATCAATTTCTGCTTCGTATTCTTTAATAATTTGAAAATCACTTTTTTTATCAATAAGTCCTCTTAACATTTCTAAAATGACTTCTTTAATTTCGTTTCTTGATTCGGGAATTTGTAATTCCGAATTTGTAATATCTCCATTTACAATTATATCTTGTATAATGAGTTGAATTTTTAAAATAATTTTTTTATCCATTTTTTTAATTCGATTTATTTTACCTTTGGTATTATAGAATTTCTTCTCTACATTAAAATCAATTTTTTGTTCCATTGAATCAATTATATATAAAATATCTTAAATAATATTTTTTTAATATTATTAATATATATATATGAATAGTATTAAACCTTTAGAAGAAAACTTTTACAATATTGATATAAAATACCCGCATGAATATGAGAAAAACCAAATAAGAAAAATATATGATGTTAAAAAAGAATATCATTTTTATGATTACTTAGTTATATTGATGTTAGGGGGATTTGGTTTTGTTGTTGTTTATAATATGATTGATTCAATGGAAGAAAAAGGTTATATGTTAGTTGTTGTATTTTTTATATTATTCTGCGCTTTATTGGGTTAAATTTAATTTTTTTGAATTTTCACTTTTTTAATTTCTTTTTTTTTTATTTTTTTTTATTTTTATTTTCAAAAAAATTTTTTTTTTTTAAAATTTTTTTTTTCGAAATCTCTCTCCCTGAGTTTTTTTTTAATAGAAAAAAAAGTATATTTTTCCTAAAATTTCCTTATTAAAACTATATTTCATTAAATAATTATGGTTTTATTTTGTTATTAAATAATATTAATTAAAAAAACCCTAAAAAAACCTAGAAAAAACCTAGAAAAAACCTAGAAAACCTAGAAAAAAACCTATAAATATAGTAATTTAATAATTTAAAAAATAATATATTTTATATATATATATATAAATGGTTATACATAAATGCGAACTTTGTAAATTTTCTTCTAAATTTAAAAATGACTTAAACAGACACCTAAAAACAAAAAAACATTTAACTAATGAAAAGAATTACGAAGAAGAGAATAAAAAAAAAAAAGAAAAAGGACTCAAAAAGGACTTAAAAGGACTTTTTCCAGAAAAAAAAGGACTCAAAAAGGACTTTTTTTTGCAGCAAGAAGCAGACCAGTTTGTTTGTCAATATTGTTTTAAGTCTTTAAAAACAAGACCAATTATGCTGCGACATATAAGAAAAACTTGTAAAGAGAAAAAAAATTTAGAAAAAATGGAAAATGAAAATTCTAAAATTATTGAAAAACAGAATAAAGTTATTGAATCTCAATCAAATAAAATTAATAAGATTGAAAAAAAATTAGAAAAGAGTGTTAAACAAATAAATAATACTCAGAACAATAATACTAACTCTAATAATACGATCAATAATACTATTCATATCAATAATTACGGAGAAGAAAACCTAGAAATGTTAACAGACGAGTTTAAAGAACGTTGTATAACACGACCATTCTATGCGATTATTGATATTATAAGAAAAATTCACTTCAATGATGATTATCCTGAAAATAAAAATATGAGAATTGTAAATAAAAGAGATAATAAAATTCAGGTATTAACTGATGGAAAGTGGCAATACAGATATAAGGATGAGGCAGTAAAGTACGCTTTTGACGATAGTAATGAGAAATTAGAACAATTTTATATAGAGAAATCACATAAATTTAGAAAGTTTATAAAATTATGCTGCGAAGATATTATAAAGAATATACATGAATGTGAACCAGACCTAATGAAGGAGTTATATAAGGAAATGGATTTGATATTATTAAATGGATGTTAGAAATTTTAATTTTATAAAATAAAAATATTTTTTGAATTTAATTTTTAAAAAAATTTTTTTTTTTTTATTTTTTTTTTTTCATTTGCTCTCTCTCCCTGAGTTTTTTTTTTAAATAGAAAAAAAAGTATATTTTTCCTAAATTTCCTTATTACAAATATATTTCATTAAATAATTAAGGTTTACAATTGTTATCATAATATCTCTAAAATAAAACTCGCAGAAAACTCGCAGAAAACTCGCAGAAAACTCGCAGAAACTCGCAGAAACTCGCAGAAACTCGCAAATTTATAATTTAAAAAATAATATATTTAGATATATTATAAGAAAATGAATAGTTATAATTGTAAATGTTGTAATTATATAACAAAAAGACAAAATGATTTTAATAGGCACCTAAAAACAAAAAAACATTTAACAAACAGAAATAATGATAAGGACTACGAAGAAGAGAATAATAATAATAACATTTTGGATACACAAAAGATACATAAAGATACACAAATCGAAAAAAAAGATACACAAAAGATACATAAAGATACACAAACCGAAAAAAAAGATACACAAAAGATAAAAAAAAACACACTTTTAGAAAAAAAAGAAAAAAGTGACATTTGTGATTTTTGTGCTAAAACATTTAATACTAGAAAAAGTATGTTACGACATATTAGGTTATATTGTAAAGAGAAAAAAGAAATGGAAAATGAAAAAAAAGAATTAAAAGAAATTATTGAATTTCAAACAAAACAAATTAATAAATTATTAGAAAAAAATGAGAAACAAATAAATAACACACAGAATAATACCAATTCAAATAATACTATTAATAATACTATTCATATCAATAACTACGGAGAAGAAAACCTAGAAATGCTTACTGACGAGTTCAAAGAACGTTGTATAACACGACCATTCTATGCGATTATTGATATTATAAGAAAAATTCACTTCAATGATGATTATCCTGAAAATAAAAATATGAGAATTGTAAATAAAAGAGATAATAAGATTCAAGTATTAACAGATGGAAAGTGGCAATATAGATATAAGGATGAAGCAGTGAAGTACGCTTTTGACGATAGTAACGAACGATTAGAACAATTTTATATAGAGAAATCACATAAATTCCGAAAATTTATAAAGTTATGCTGTGAAGATATTATCAAGAATATTCATGAATGTGAACCGGAGTTAATGAAGGAGTTATACAAAGAGATGGATTTGATATTATTAAATGGTTGTTGAATTTATTAGAAATATTTTATATTATTTTAATGATTATTGGATTAAAAAATTATTTTTTAAAATTGATTTATAAACTTATTTATATATTTAGGTAAAATGTCAACTATTAAAAACTTACCCAAATTTATTAATGGAAGAGAAGCACGTGAAAAATGGGCGAAAGATTTATATATTGAAGAAGAATTAAATGTAAATGATTATAATAAAGAATGTGGAAATATTTTTAAAAAAGAAGCAGATATTATATTAGATGATAGTAAAAGACAAACAGTTATTCAGGCATTACCACTTGATAAAAATGAATGGAATGTAATATGTGAAAAAATTTATTTAATTGTAAAAAATAAAAAAATTATAAAAATAGGAGGTACAAGAAACGGTATGAAAAATCGTTTTGGATCGTATTTATGCGGTCATCATGTATGTGAACGTGGTAAAAGTGGTAAAATGTCTGTTACAAATGCTCATTTATATCATAGTATTGAAAATGATTTACTTAAAAATGAAATTACAAATATATTCGAATTTTATACTTGGACATTACCTATTATTAAACATACAATTATAATTTTTGATATAGAAACTACAGTAATTTCACAAACTTATCACGCTTATGAAAGTTGTTGTATAAATAAATATAAAAAAATTACAGGAAAGTTTCCAATTATGTGTGATAATTGCGATCCAACATATAATTAACTTATATTATCTTCAATTATTATTTTCAATAAATTTAATTTCTTCATCATTTATATTAAATTTTTTATATACACATTCATAATCTTCGCAATATGGGAAACTTTGTAAAATACGAATATTATTAAAATTTCCATATCTACAAATATCATTAATAAACTTATACATAGGATGTTTTAGGACATTACTTAAAATATTTGCCTCATCTTCATTTTTACACTGTAAAAATGCGATTGATTGTGTCATACCACAATTATCAACAAATGTACCATAATATGAAGTTGTAGAAATAAATACTTTATAACCTTTTTGATATTTATGCGGTTTTGAACTCCATACAACTTGTTTAGGTGTATGGATTAATTTATATTTGTATATATCATTTTCTTCCGCGGAAATAAATGTTTTTTTTGTATATTTATGTAAATCGCTACTAGTTTTAACTTCAAATTTAATTATTTCTTTGTTATCAATTGTTTTACTGAGTATAGATTGAATAATACTATTATAATATAATGGAATATAATTTCGTATTTCACTTTTAACAAAATCTGTATATATTTTTTTTTTCCATAATCCTTCAATTTCTATATTTTTATAGGAAGGAGTTTTTTCAATTAAATACCATACAAATGATGAACCTATTTTTTTGAAATATTTTTTAGCAGTATGAATATTTATATAATGAATTTGAAATTTAGTTAATTTAAGAATCAATGTATTTCTATCAGCATATGACATCCAATTATCTGGTGTTATATATAATAAATAACCTTTTTCATTCATTACTTCTAATGATTTATTTATAAATATACCAATTAAATTATGATTTTTAGAAGCTCTTTTACCATTTGGTAAAAGTTTAGCATATGGTGGATTAGCTACCACCAAATCAAACTTTATTGATGTATTTAATGTTAAAAAGTCCTCTTGAAATATATTTAATTTATAATTAAAAACGGCTTTAAGTGCTTCTATTCGTTTCAAGTTTATATCATTAAAATATAGAATATTATTTAAAATATGTTCTTTTGTATGGTATTTTAATAATTTAAAGTAAATTACGAATGGAAAATTTCCACAGCCACAACACGGGTCTAATATTTTATTATTTTTGTTTTTCCAAAAAACTTCTGGAATTTTATTAACCATTTCTTCTACACAATCTATAGGAGTTGGTTCATCATTTGTTGTTTCGACCAAATTACTATCTTTATTTAAAATATCATCATAATACTTTTTTACTATTTGAAAATCTTTATCTATTGTTGGAATATCCATTACCATATTATCTATTTTAACTTCATTTTCACCAATCAATTTTTTATTTAATTCTTTCGCAAATTTTTCTTCAACTGCTTTATCTATCATTAATTTAAGTTTATCCTCAATATTTCCACATTGTGTTTTACGCCTCTTATGTGAATCATAATGTGATTTTTGCGGAAATTCCTTACCACATTGTTCGCAACTATATTTAACCATTTTCGTTATATATTGTTAATATATTTTTTTTAAATCAATTTTAAAAAAATATTTATATTATCCACTACCACCGCTAAACATATTAGTTCCGGTGCCCCTTGATTCCCCCCATAACCAATTATATTGGTTTTTTTGTTCTATATTTTTGAATGTAGGATTAAAATTAGGTATTTGAATATCATTTTTATTAACTTCGTTATAAGAACTATCAATACCAGTACAATTGCCAGTTTTATTAGTAGTTTCATTTACACTATTGCTATTCCAGTTTTCTCCTTGTAATCTACAAGGCCAATCTTTCTTTTTAGTATCTTTTACAATCCATTTAGTAAAATTTCTATCTGTTCCTATAAAATTTATTGGTTTATCACTAATAATATCATATTCCAAACCGTCTTCTTCATTACCAATAACAGTATTAGTATTTTTCAAATTGGAGTCGCAAATAATTTTAGGTGAAAACTTAGGCATAGATTTCTTATCGCTTGTTTTTTCTATATTACCATTTCCTATACTCATATTATTTACAAAAACAGTTTTATTTTTAATAATAACATCGACAATAATGCGTTTATCATAGTATTTATTGGTTTCGTGAATAAAACAATCTATAATATAACGTTTAGTCCCGTCATTAAAAAATTGTGTAGTGACATGCTCAAAATCAAGAAACTGAAATTCTAAATTCATATCCTTATTCACCTTTTTAAGAATAGGTTTCATAATTTTCTTAAGTTCTCTTTTATCTTTTGCGGTTATATTAAAATTGTATTTACTACTAATATGATAATCCTTATTCCCCTTCTTATAAATATTATCGTGTTTACCTATAAATCCGTTTTTAATATCAGTTTCTTTATGAAAATCATATAGGTTGTTATTAAAATAACTATTAAAATTCTCTTGCTTTGGTTCAAGTAATTTAGCAATCGCAAATAATATGACTAAGTAAATTATATATATTACTGTTTCCATTTAAAGTATAAATAGAAAACTTTTTATTATAAATATTAGTAAAATAAATAAAATTAGTAAAATAAAATTGATATAAAAATAATTATAGATAAAATAATAAATGGAAATTATATCCAATGAAATTTTTAAAATTAGAATAAAACATAGAAAAGATAAAAAATATATTCTAAATAAAACTCCAGAAAAAAATATAATTGGAGTAATACCATTTTTTTGGAATAAACCTAATATAAATCGTTATGATAAAAAATATTACCTAAATCATAACTATTTCCTATTAGATAATAATCAAATAATGAAAATTAAGGTTAGAGATAAAAAAGAAACGGAAACTTTAGAAACCTATAAAAAAATAATCAAAAAACAAATTGTTAAATTTTTTGAAGAGAAATATGATACAGAAGGACTTAAATTGAAAAATATAATTGATATTTTAGATATATTAGAAGGTAAAATAAGAATATTTCTTATTAATATTAATACAAATAAGAAAATTTATAAAGTATTTAGTAAGGATATTCAAAATTTAGAACAAAAAAATATTTGTAGATATTTGATTTATTTTAATAACCCAGAATTAGAAAATACAGAATTATTAAATAATATGTATCAAATGGAAGAAAATGAATATATATTAAATAAAACACTAAGTTTAGTAGATGAAGAAAATATTTTAGAACTAAAACTTAGGACTATTTATAAAAAAATGATTTTTTAATCAATTATCAAAATAATTTTTTTCAAAAGAATCTAAATCTATATCAGAACCACCGTCAGAAGCTTCTGATTGAATATCTGCCAAAACTAAACTAATTTCTTCTTCTGTACTATGTTTATTATTTTCAGGTTTATTTTTAATTATTTCTGAAATAGGTGTGCTTTTTCTTTTTTTCTTATCCTTTTTTGATTTTTTAATTGTTTGAGGAATTATATTATTTTCAACCCCCGAATTTTGATTTAAACTTTTTCCAACAATCTCCAAATCTGATTCTGTTATCTCTATATTTTCTCCCATATCTGTATTATCCTCTTTATCATTATTATCATTATTATCCTCTTCAAAATGAACTTTTTTAGATTTATTACCCTTTGGATTTTTTTTCTTTAAAATAGATTTAACTTCTTCTTGATTTTCATCTATATTTATATCACTTGTTTCGATACTTATATCATTTGCGTTTATATTTTTTTCACCTTCATCTACATTTTTACTGGTTCCTTTTATATTCTTATTAAATATTAATTCAGAAGTAATATTTGTATTTATTGCGACTGTAATTATATCCATAACAAATATAACCCAAAAATATTTTATAAGATTTTTATTCTTTAAATTTGATAGAATAAAATGAAAAACTATATAAATTATAGTTCCATATATCAATATTGAAGTATTTTTTTTATTAGTTTCTTGTTTTTTTAAAAATGACGATTTATCAAGTAAATAGTAAAACATATATATAATTAATAAAATATTGATAAAAAATATTAAAAATATAAACACACTAAAGTAATAATTATAGATTCTTTTACATAGTTAGAATTATAGATTCTTTTACATATTTAGAATTCTTTTACATAGTTAGAATTATAGATTCTTTTACATAGTTAGAATTCTTTTACATAGTTATAATTCTTTTACATAGTTAGAATTCTTTACATAGTTAGAATTATAGATTCTTTTACATAGTTAGAATTATAGATTCTTTTACATAGTTAGAATTATAGATTCTTTTACATAGTTAGAATTATAGATTCTTTTACATAGTTAGAATTCTTTTACATAGTTAGAATTCTTTTACATAGTTAGAATTCTTTTACATAGTTAGAATTCTTTTACATAGTTAGAATTCTTTTACATAGTTAGAATTCTTTTACATAGTTAGAATTATAGATTCTTTTACATAGTTAGAATTCTTTACATAGTTAGAATTATAGATTCATAATTCTTTAATAACTAAAGTTTTCTTTTGTTGAACAAAAAAATAAAAGTATAATAGTAATAATCCTGCGATAATATAATAAGTTAGTAATACAATATAAATTGGCGGCATTTATATAAGTTTATTTCTATATATTTAAATATTTTATAATAAATAATGAATCATATTGGAGAGAAAGAGTTAGGTTTAGAGGAATTAGTAGATACTTTATTTAATAATCCTCCGAAAGACCCTAAATCATTTGGTATTTCATTTGTAAATAAAGATTGTATTACTGATTTAAAAGAGGTATTTGAAAATTTATTAATACTTTTCACGGAGGGAATGAAAATTATATATGGGAATAATGGAACAGTTAATTTAGATACTTTAACAGAAAATGATATAAATAATTTCAATAAATATATGAATAGTATAGGATTGAAATTATTGGTAGATATTAGAGTATTAGAAGAAGGAATAAATCAAGATTATAGTAAGTTTAAATATACAAATATTAATATTACTAGCAGAACTAAATTAAATGAATTGAAATTACCATTTTTAACACAAAGAAGAGTTTATATAATTTCATTTGATTTTATTTGATTTTATTTGATTTTATTTGATTTTATTTGATTTTATTTGATTTTATTTGATTTTATTTGATTTTATTTGATTTTATTTGATTTTATTTGATTTTATTTGATTTTATTTGATTTTATTTTATTTGATTTAAATTCTTCGTAAATTTATTATATATTATTATAATATATGACAAAGAAAAATCCATTAAATAGACAACCTATTCATTATGCTTGTATAAAAGGAGATATTAAAAAGGTTAATGAATTAATGAAAGAAAAAGGTTTCAAATTAAATGTTAAAGATATAGATGGTTTTACACCTATTATGTTTGCTTGTCACCACGGACATTTAAATATTTTCAATAAATTATTAAAAGTAAAAGGTGTAAATATAAATATGAGGACTTATAATGGTAAAACTTGTTTAATGTTGGCTGCACAAAAAGGACATATTAAAATTGTTAATAAATTATTATCCCTAGGAGCAAAAACACAATTTAAAGAAAGAAAAAGGACAAAAAGGTCTTGTAGGACAAGAACTGCTTATAATATGGCAAGAATGTGCGGACATAATAATATTGTTAAAAAATTAAGTAAAAAAAAAATGGTAAAAAAACAGAAATTAAGTTTAAAAAATTCAAATAATAAGCAAAAAGGTGGTACTAGCATTACTGGTGGTGATACCAGTATTAATATACAAATAAATAATATTAAACTAATATTAGATTATATTAAAGAGATTTTTTACAATTATTTTACTATACTTTTAATAATAAAGAGTATTGAAGAAACAGAAACAATTATAAAGTTTGATTATACTTATACATTTAATTTTATAAACTTTAGTTTCAAAGTAAATGTTGATAAGTATATAGAAACGTTAGGAACACTTGGCGCAGTTTTTAAAGGACTGCGAAGTGTTATAAAGAGTAAAGGAATCATTAACTTTAATTTTAGTATTAATGAATACAATATAACTATTATAGACACTGATTGTGAATTTGTAAAGAACGTACTAACAGACCATTCAAATGCTGACAGTAAAGAATTATTCATACAATTCGATTGTATTTTAAGTTTTAATTTAAAGCAACTAACAAAATTATTAGTGTTAGGAAAAACGAGATATTGGAATTTAAGATTACACCTTAGAAAATTTTTAGTAAAAACAGACAAAGTTTCAAGTTTAACTGGTAATATAAGAACCTACTATAAATTTTTGTATATAATATTTGGAATATATTTAGGTGATCCAACTTTTGTGATAAGTGAATATACAGCACTTATGTTTATGAGTGGAATATTTAACACTAATCAAGAAGACGACTGGCCACAAGAGTATTTAGAATTATATTATAACATGATTAATTATTTTAGGGGTTCAGATATATCAATTAATAATAAAGTAAATATATTGAAGACCAAAATTAAAGAACTAATATTTAGTCTTGGCGTAGATGAAGAGGTCATAAAAGAGTTAATTGATAAAGATAAAAGGAAACTTATACCACATATTAATTCTTTTTTAATAAACCTGGATAAAGATTTAGAAGATAAACAAGCATACTATAAAATATGTGATAACAATAATAATATTACCACAATAATACAAATAAAAAGCTACACCAATTTTAATGAATTTAATGATGCCATAATAAAAATATTTACTGCTGAATCTTCCGATTCTACTAATTTTCCCGTAACAATTTATAAAGGTTTAATATCAACAAACAAAATATACACTGTTTCTTGCGTTAATATGTATCCTCAATTTTTTATTGATCCTTATTTTATTTTTGTAGAAACATATATTTGTTTAATAGTATCACAGCTACACATTACCGACCCTGAATCTCTATATGATTTAGAATTAGTTGTTTTTTGTTTAATTATTATATTTTATTTTAAGAGTTCAGACAAACAAAAAGAAGATTTAATCCAAAATATATTAAATGAAAGTGACGATCAATATTTTTTTGGGTGGGTTAAAAATATATGTCCTCCTGACAGTAATCCTGATTCTGAATTAAATGGGGAAAATTTTATAAAATTTTTAGAAGCGGTTAATAAAAAAAATGAAGTTTTTAACAGTTTTAATGACAGTCTAGTAAAAAACGGAGAAATAAAAGAACTAGAAACAATAATAAATGAACATATAAGTCCAGCGAGTACAGCGAGTCCAGCGAGTACAGAAGAAAAATCTATATTAGAAGAAAAGTACGTCCTCTTAGAGGAAATATTTTACAAAAAAAATATGAATACTCCATATATTGATACTAAAGTGGCATTACCTAATTTAGACAAATTAAATTTACAACTAAAAATTTTTAAAAGTTTAATTCAAAAAGATAAAAGATAATCTTTAATTAAGATTTTGCCAGATTATAAATCTCTAAATTTATTTTCTAACTATATTATAAATGCCTAATACTAAAAAGAAGTCTAAATCTTGTTCTGCTTGCCAGGATATTGTCGCTTGTTCTAATTGTCACGGGTGTAAAGTATGTGCGAAATGTGTAGATTGTACCAATTGTCATTGTTGTGTTAAATGTGTAGATTGTGAAAAGTGTGATAGTTGTCAAAATTGTAAAAAAAGTAAAGGATGTAAATCTTGTACCGATTGTTCCAATTGTGACGGATGTAAAAAATGTTCTTGCTGTAAAGATTGTGTCAAATGTGATACTTGTTGCGATTGCTCAAATAGTGCGAATTGTAAGAGTTGTTCAAAATGTAAAGACTGCGTAGACTGTGGAAATTGTGTTAACTGTAAAGAATGCGGTAAGTGTAAAGATTGCCTCAATTGTAAAACTTGCGATAACTGCTCTAACTGTAAAAAATGCGATAATTGCGTCGATTGTAAAAAATGTAAAGATTGTGTTAATTGCGTAAACTGTGTAGACTGTGTTGACTGTGTTGATTGTAAAAATTGCGTAGGTTTAAAAGGAGCAAAAGGTGTAAATAAATAAAAATCAAACTAAAATATATAAAAAAAAAAATATAAAATATATAAAAAATAAAAAATAAAATATAAAATATATAAAAAATAAAATATAAAATATATAAAAAATAAAATATAAAATATATAAAAATAAAACAATATTGTTAGTTTATAATATAAAAAGTTTATTATAATTATATTATATGGTAAATTGGATATTTGATTTAGATAATACATTATATCAACAACCCTATAATAAATTTAATTACAATAAACTTTTTCATTCCAGAATACTTAATACAAAATTAAAAGCATTACAAGGTAAGAAAATTATGTTTACCAATGGAAATTTATTTCATACTTTAAGGTGTATAAAGTTATTAAAAATGGAAAGATTATTTCATAAGATATTATGTAGAGAGTTAACTGGTTTTAAACCAGAATTTAATTCATATATAAAATTATATCATTATGCGAATATAGGTATAGATGAACCGTGTATTTTCTTTGAAGATACAGTGGAAAACTTAGTAGAGGCAAAAAGATTTAAATGGAAAACAGTTTTAATAGGTGATTTTAATAAAGATATATTGGATAGATATCCGCAAATAGATTTATTATTTCCAGATATTAATACTGCGTTAGATTATTTTTTAGATACCTAAATTAAATTCTATGTATATAGTAAGTATGTCTAAGAAAAAAAATGGAGTAAAATGTGTATTTAAGAAGGACGATTTTAATAGTGCCGACGGAATGTTAACTTATGTATGGGGACCTAGTTTATGGCATTTTCTTCATACTATGAGTTTTAATTATCCCATTAAACCTACCAAAGAAGATAAGAAAAACTATATGAATTATATAAAATCATTAGAGCATATATTACCTTGTAGATATTGTAGGGAAAATTTAAAAAAAAATATGAAAAAAACTAATTTTTCTATGAAAAAAATGAAAGATAGAGAAACATTTTCCAAATATATTTATGACCTTCATAATCATATTAATACTATGTTACTTAAGAAAAATACTATTTCTTATGAAGAAGTTAGAAGTAGATATGAGAATTTTAGGTCTAGGTGTAGTTCAAAAAAAGCAGAAAATAATAATAATAAAAATAATAAAAATATAAAAGGTGTAAACAATATTAAATTTAGTTGTAAGAGAACTAAAAAGTGTATGAAAATGTGTAAATGTATGAATAAAAAAAAAGAGAAGGGATGTACTACTCCTTTGAATGGAGTTAAATCCAAATGTTTAATTCGAATTGTTCCTTTAAAAAGTAAGAAAAAAACATTTAATATGGATCCCAAATGTATGACGACTGTTAATAATAATAAATAATAATAAAAATTGATAATATTTTATATATGAATATGAATATGAATATGAATATGAATATGAATATGAATATGAATATGAATAATTTAACACCAATAACATTTGAAATAGAAGATTCAACAAATTGGCAAAAATTCTTGGATGAAGAAGGGTATGTAGTTATAAAAGATATATTATCAACAGAAGAACACAATACTGTATTTAATTTATTTGAGAATGATATAAATTCAGTATCTTCTGCGTTTGATATTTCAGATTCTTCGACATGGAAAATAGAGAATACTCCTTTAATGTATGGAAAGGGAATGGGTGTTTTCAATGGTTTCGGGCAATCTAATTTTATGTGGGAATTGAGAACCAATCCCAAAATTCAAAATATATTTAAAAAAGTTCATAATTGCGAAGAATTAGTTACTAGTTTAGACGGTTTTTCGTTATTTGTTAATAAAAATCAAAAATCTAAATCTTGGTTACATATAGACCAAAACCCGGTAAATATTATTTATTCAGTTCAGGGTTCCTATAATTTATTTGAAGTAGGAGAACAAGATGCGGGATTTATTGTAATACCTAAATCTCACTTAACTTATAAACCTGAAGTGAAACATAAAAAGGATTGGATTATGGTTGACCAAGAAGAGTTTATTGGTTCTGCTACAAAATTAGTAATTCCTAGTAATTGCTTTACATTATGGAATTCAAAACTTATTCACGCTAATGTAGGAATTCCTAAAACCAACCAAGCATCACAAGAACGTATTAATAGATTAACTGCTTATATTACATATCTACCAAAAGAAAAAAGGTGTCAAGAAATACTAATAAAGAGAACCGATGCTTATAAAAATGGAAAAACGACTTCACATTGGGCAAATAAATGTGAACTTAAAACATATCCATTTGGATTTAAAACTAGATATGAATCAAGGGGATTTTTAAATATAATTCCTAAATTGGAAGAAAATGGTGAAATACCTATTGAAAGATTAAACTTATTATAAATTATGTTTTATTACTACTGCGTTTGCTTGCTACTTCTTTTGTTCTTTTTATTTGTTTTTTTTTAATTATTTAATTTTATACTAATTTAAAAGTTTAGTTCTAAAATTCTTATAAAATGACAACTATTTTTAAAAGAGTTTCCAGATATATATTAAAAAAAAATAATAATTTTGTTAGTCAAAGTTTAACTAGTAGTATTTACAATATAGAAAAAATAGAATTAAATAATCAAAATGAAAATATAATTCGAGGTGGAAAAGACAAATATGAACTTTTAAATCAAGGTTTAGAAGGAATAAACCAAATTGGTATTATTGGCTGGGGTTCTCAGGCACCTTCTCAATATCAAAATATAAATGATACTTTAAGGTCAATCGGTTCTAATATAGATTTAAAAATAGGATTGAGGGAAAATAGTAATTCGTATAATAAAGCATTACAGACAAAAGGAGTTAATGAATGTAATATTGGGGAAATGTATGAAGTATTAGAGGAATCAGATATGAATATTTTATTAATATCGGACGCAGCCCAATGTGATAATTATGAAAAGATATTTGAGAGGTTAAAACCAGGTTCTACTTTAGGATTATCTCACGGTTTCCTATTAGGACATTTAAAAAATGAAAATAGATATTTCCCAGAAGATATAAATGTGGTAATGATGGCACCCAAAGGAATGGGTCCTTCTCTTAGGAAATTATATTTACAAGATAAGGGTATTAATTCCAGTATTGCGATAGAACAGGATATAGACGGTAAAGCAATAGATAGGGCAATTTCTTGGGGTATTGCTTCTGGTTCCCCATATATTTTTGAAACAAGTATGGAAAGGGAATATATAAGTGATTTATTTGGGGAAAGGGCAATTTTATTAGGGGGTATTCACGGAATAGTAGAATATTTATATAAGAAATTAAGTAAGTTTAATGCGAAAGATAAGGCATTTATAATGGCTAGTAAGAATTTAACTACTTTAATAAGTGATAGGATTTCGCAAAAAGGGTTATTAGGTTTATATAATTCGCTAAGTTATGGGGATAAGTTAATTTTTAGAGATAATTATGAAAAAAGTTATGTTATTTGTAAGGAATTATTTAATGAAATTTATGAAGAGGTAGAAAGTGGAAATGAAATAAGGAGTGTAATATTAAATGGAGATAAAAAAATGCGTAAGGTAGATAATGGTGAAATGTGGCAAATATGTAAAAAGTTAGAGGAAAATAATTATAAAGATTATTATGATAAAAAGACAATAGATTTTAGTTTTGACGTTTATTTACAAGACGATTATTATTTTATGTATCATATTTGTCCTAAAACTGCTGGGGTTTATATAGGTGGTATGATGGCACAAATAGATATTCTATTGGAAAAAGGACATTCTTATTCCGAAATAATAAACGAGACAATTATAGAAGCAACGGATTCATTAAATCCATATATGAATGAGAAGGGAATCGCACATATGATAGATAATTGTTCTACAACGGCTAAATTAGGTGCAAGAAAATGGGCTCCTATACTGGAGAGTTTATTAGAGCAGAATATGTTTAATGATAAAGGAAAAATGGGAAATATAAATAAATTTACAGAGCATAAAATACATAATGTTGTAGAAGAATTGTATAAATATAAATGAATTTATTGTCAAAGACTTATATAAATTTATTGTCAAAGACTTATATAAATTTATTGTCAAAGACTTATATAAATTTATTGTCAAAGACTTATATAAATTTATTGTCAAAGACTTATATAAATTTAT
>Ga0257126_1001371_pt1 | contig 17669 bp, 24 predicted proteins | sample SI060_120mmetaG_FD_190151 | JGI IMG/M metagenome (GOLD analysis project Ga0257126, IMG submission 190151) | Marine microbial communities from Saanich Inlet, British Columbia, Canada - SI060_120m | ecosystem: Environmental > Aquatic > Marine > Inlet | place: Canada: British Columbia | collected... | reverse complement strand
CCTCTTCTCCAAGAAATCCTTGTAGTCTCACTAGTTCTAACGCTACTTTTTACCATACTGGTAGTGGTACTTTCCCAGCTGTAAATGATACTGTTTATTCAGATCTGGGAACTACTCCGCTATTTGCGGGAGGAAGAAGACAGTTCAACGCTAACGGCAGCGGAAGCGGTACATATACCGTAAACAGCTCAGGAGTAGTAACATCAATAGGATCTTGCTAGAGTAGTCTTAGCGAGATCATAGTAAAAACAAATAAAACCAAGTGATAATAAACACATACCCTGCTCGGGTTAGAGCATAACCAAATGTCTAACTAAAACCAAAACCGATGACATTATACTATAAGACTGATACATGGTCTAGTCAACCAAATCAATTATCCCAAGACCAGATAGATTGGTGGAAACACTTATCAGAAAAGAAAAACTGGAGGATTGTTCAACTACCTAATGGATTTTACCAAACAGAATATAAAGATCCAGATTGTAATTGTGATCCAGACAAAGATACATGCTGCAATAACTGGCTAGATGTAACTAGAAGAGAAACTATTGAATCAGCTGAAGCCGCTATTGATGGTAGCATCGAGCACTACGCAGCAAAACTAGAATTCATTAAAGGACCAAAGGTAGTAAAGACCTTTAAATAATAATCAAATCAAATTTAATTAAATCATGGCAGACGCTATAGTAAAAAACCTTAGCTTCGGAGACGATGCTAGGAATCAAATATTTAAAGGAATAGAGAAACTCACAAAAGCTGTTAGCTCCACACTTGGGGCTAGCGGTAAATGTGTTATACTAGAAGACGCAGGAGGTAATCCGCTTATCACAAAAGATGGTGTTACAGTTGCAGATGCTATATTTCTTAGAGATCCAGTAGAAAACATAGGGGCTACGCTTTTAAAAGAAGCAGCACGCAAGACAGTTAAAGAAGCTGGTGATGGTACTACCACCGCTACTATCTTAGCCCACGCCATACTAGACGAAGCTTACAAGCTAGACGACAAAGACGTTAGAGCTGTAAAAGAACAAATACTAAATGGTGTGGATATAATTATAAAAGAACTAGAGAAACAATCTGTACCAGTCAAAGACAAGATAGATGATATAGCTATCATATCTACAAACAACGACAAAGCTTTAGGTTCTATTATAGCAGATGCGTTCAAGAAAGTAGGAGACGCAGGCTTGGTGGTCATGGAGCCATCAGCAGAAGGAGAGACAAGTGTTGATGTTGTAGAGGGTGTAGAGTATAACAAAGGATTATTAAACCCTAACTTTATAACAAACAAAGATGCGGGTACAGCAGAGCTAGACAATCCTTTAGTTCTACTTATAGATTCTAAGGTTGATTCAATAAGACAGATACAACCAGTACTAGAACACGTAATACAAACAAAAGAACCTTTATTGATCATAGGTGAAGTAGAAGCAAACGTTATGTCTGCGCTGCTTATGAATAAAATGAAAGGTAATATAAAGATAAACGTATTAGATCCACCAGCATATGGATTGAGACGTAAAGAAATACTAGATGACTTGGCATTACTAACAGGAGCTACAGTTGTTAACGAAGACCTAGGTGATGATTTAAGTTCTATAGAAGTAGATTATCTAGGGCGATGTATTAAGGTTGTTACAGAAAAAGACAAGTCAATAATTAGAGTTGAAAAAGATTCAGAAGAAGTTGATTCTATAATAAAACAGATACGATCTAAATTACTAGAAACTAACAAAGAACATGTTAGAGTAGGCTTGGAGCAAAGACTCGCTAGGCTAAGCGCTAAAGTAGCGGTAGTAAAAGTAGGAGCTAATTCAGCTATAGAGTTAAAAGAAAAACAAGATAGAGTAGAAGACGCTATATGCGCTACAAGAGCCGCAATAAAAGAAGGTATAGTACCAGGTGGTGGTATAGCTTTACTAAATGCTTCAAAGGTTTTAGATAAAAAAATACCTGGAGAAGGCATATTAAGAAAAGCAATTAAAGCACCATGGAAAGCAATTTTGAAAAATGCTGGTCTTGAGGTTGATGAACCTAAGAAGGCAGGCGAAGGAATAAATGTGGTTACAGGAAATATGGTAAATATGATTAAGGCTGGTATTATAGATCCGCTACTTGTAACAAAGAGCGCCCTTAAAAATGCGGCTTCAGTAGCGACAACAATACTATCAACCGATTGTGTAATTAATAATATGAGAATTGATGAAAGCGGTAGGTAGTTATTTATTAGTTAATAAGCTAGAAAAGAAAACAACTAAAACCGAAGGAGGTTTGTTGTTATCTGAAAACGATAGAGACGATATTAGATACGTTCAAGCAGAAGTAATAGATCCAGGTGATCAATCATTTCTTAAAAAGAACGATCACATATTTTATGACAAACATGCTGGTCACAACATAGAGCATGGTGGTAAAAAATTACAAGTAATAAAAGTTCAAGATATTGTCGTTGTGATATGAAAAGGCTAGAAGCAGGAGATTTAAAAGATCTCAATCTGCTAAAACATTACCGTACGATACGCAAATGGGCCTGTAGAAACAACGACTTAACTGACGCTGAACTTGAGTTACTTATATACTTAGATTGTATAGATATGTTTACAATCGATGATTTCAAGATGGGGAGTTATTCTTTTAGCTGGAACAACAGAAGATGGAATAAACTTATTCAAGAAGACTGGATAACGGTCTGGAGGAAAAGAAATAGAACAACCCAAAAATATAATATATATAAAGTTTCCTTTAAAGGTAAACAACTTATCAGAAGAGTCTATAGAATAATGACCGGAGAAGATGATATACCAACAAGCGAAAGAAGAAATTCTATAATGCAAGGAAAAACATATATGGATAAAGTATTACAGACGTCCGTGTATAACGTTAACAGAGATAAAAACAGATAGTATGAGTCAAGCAGCAGCAGCAGCATCAGCGATGGGTGGTGGAGCAGGAAATAATTTTATGAACCCAGCAATGGGAGCGGGTACCGCAGCAGCAAGCTTAGCTATGAGGCAGGCTATGAAAGTTAGGCAAAAAGCCACAGCGGGAACTACAGCAGGTGTTAACTCTGGAGGAGCTGGAATGAAACAAAGGTTTGAAAATCTTGAAACAAGACTAAACGCACTAGAGGGAGCTGGTAAAGATCCTGTGCAGTCAGTCCAACCAATACAGGAATTTGTAACAGGTGGTAGTTTTGGTGACGCATCTAGCACACCACCGCCGCCGGTTGCAACAGGAACATTAAACGCGTCCCCATCACCTGGATCGCTTCAAGAAGCAATGCCTTCTCCTGGAGATCCTGCAGCCGATATGTTTGGTAGTGAGTTTATGAGAAACGCATCAGTTGGTGCAGCTAAAATGAGAATAAATAAAAAAATATAATATGGATCACAAAAGCAAATCAATAATTAAAAACCCTGTATTATCATCAGGTCAAGTAGGAGAATCAGCTATATGGGACGGGCCGTTAAACATGGACATGTTTCCAAAAGGAAAAGGAAACTCCAGAGGTATAACGGGTATGAAGTTAAATCAAGCCAGCGTACCTTATAAACCACTTAACGCAGTTCTTTGCGCTCAAGGTAGAGAATATTAAAAAAAAACAAAAATGGGACAATTTGGAAATCAACCTGACTTCATAACAGAAGTTAAATCATTAACCGTAAGTGATACTATAAACTCAACTACGTTTTTAAATGGATCAGCTATATACGTAGGAAACTCTACGACCGGTACTGATATTAAAGTAATAATGGTAGGAGTAACAGCTGCTGGTGGTGGAATTCCAACGGCCACGGATGCAATAACAATAAAAGGTGTTCAAGCTGGTAGTAAACTGCCTTTTATAGTAGACTATGTACTAGCGACGGGAACAACAGCTACTGAATTGATAATGGGTAAATAATTAAACTATGGCAACAAACGAAGACGGACACTACGGAAAATACAGCGGAAACTCTAGACATAGTAGAGTAACAAGTCATAACTTTGCCGCTACAAGAAGAGATGATCAAGCACACATGCAGTATCTGAAGGAAGATATAGATTATGACAACAAGCACGGTCACAGCGATATAGACATGACAGCTGACGAGAAGCATATATCAAAACTAGCAGGTGATCTTAAATACGATGACAAGCATCACGGAGCTGCTAGACACACTACTGCTCATTCTACTGAAGAGTATATGGCGCGTAGAGACGAGGCTATAAAAGCTAATGCTGGTCCTGCTCAAAATAAGGAGCTAGATATAAGCTTAAATGCTAATAGACAAAACTCTACCCCTGAAAACCAAAATCCTGAAGTTAAATTCGGAGGAAATGCAAGATATGCTATAAACCCAAGACTAGCCTTTAGCGCTAACGCAAATTCTCAGGGTCATTTTGGCGGAGGCGTTACTGGTACCTCTAGGGGTGGAGGCACTAGCTATGGTCTTGATATAAACAAAACAGACCAAGGCACCACTCTTGCTGGTAAATTGAAAATTCAACTTTAAAAAAAAACAGAGAAAACTGTAATAAATCACATAAAACAAACAACAAACAACAAACAACAAACAACAAACAACAAAAATTATGGCAAAATTTATTAAATTCAGAATTGATAATGCAGAAGCATTAACAGGTGGAAACGGACAAAGAGACGTATTATTAGATGTTTCAAAAATTGAAAGCATCACAGATGGCGCAGCTGCTGGATCGGTAGTTATTACATTAAGCGAGTATGTAGGATTAGCATCTGCTTTAGTTGCAGGAGCTGACCCTGTAAGTGGGACAGCTGCAGCTGGAACAGTAGGTGGAAGAGTACTTACATTATCCGTGGGAACAAACGTAGATTCAAGTCCAGTTTCTGGTGCTGTAGCGATCGTTGCTCCAGTGGTACCTTCTGTATATCAGAACATGCCTTCACAAGCTGTAAACAGAGCATTAACTGCTAACCCAGGTGGAGTTTCTTCACAAGTTCAATTAGGTTTAGATGGTACTGGTGTAAGAGGCACTGATAGCCAAATGTACTTTGTACAAGCTTCATTTGCTTCAAGCAACTCTATATAGTAAATGAAACCTAAAGGACTAGGAGATAGCATAGCTAGCTTCACGCACAAAACAGGTATTAAGCACGTCGTTGACATTGTCTCTGACGGGCTTAATATTAATTGTGGTTGCAATAACAGGCAAGAGTGGTTCAATAACAAATTTCCTTATATAAACAAGAATGGCATTTAATATAAAACCTTTTTTTGATCTCAATAAAATGAGTACATCTGTGTTTGAAAGAGATATGGGTGATGATCCTGTATTTGCGAGAACACCTAAAAATGGAGTTATTATTTTAAACGAAAATGCTATTAAAAATTCTAGTAAAAAAGAACTAGACAATACCATAGCACACGAACAAGTACACGTTGACCAATTTAAAAACGGTGAACTAGATTACAATGTTGGTGCAGGTAAAGTGATGTTCAAAGGAAAAGAATATGACTACTCTGTTATGCAAGCAGGTAAAGGTCCTTGGGAAAAAGCAGCGTATGCCGCTGAAAAAAAATAATATAAAAATAAAAATAGAAACATGAAAACAAATCAAGACGGCGGAAGTTATTCCGCAAAAAAACCGAGTGCGCCTGGAAAAGAAATGGCGAGAAATCAAGCAAAAGAAGGAGCTGGTAAGGCTATGGGTTACTCTCAAAAGTTTGGACCTGGACGAGCTAGTGGCTACGATAAAGGAGCTCTGAGAGCTATGGATGTAATGACTCATGGAGGAGCTTCAAAATATATGGGAGAGGGACCTGGTCAAGGCTTCTTTTCAAAACTAGGTAGAACTATATCTAGAGGTGCAAGTGATATTGGAACACAGCTTTTAGATATGGTGCAACCAGATATACAACATATCAACAGGCCACACATATGGACCAACTCGGCTAACAAAGCTGTAAGTGCAAAACAAAAAGAAAACGCGCATTACGATAAGTCTAGAGCTCTAGCTAAAGGCGGTCAAACGTTTGGTACTATTGCTGATTACCTTGATGATGATGGTAAAGGAAACGCAAGAACAACAAAAAACACTAATCAAAGAGGTCGATAATGTATTCAAAGAAAGGGTATTTAAAAAATAGTCCTGACGTAAATAAAAAAACTAACTTAATAGCTGGTAATAAAATTACTATGAAAGGTGTTGAGAGTAAAGTTTTAGGTATTGACGACAGAGGTTATGCTACTATTATGTATCCAGGATATGATTATATTTTTCCAAATGGAAAAGAAGTGTTAGAAATTAAATTAAATAAATAAAATTGGACAAAATAATTCAATGGCTTACAGGTGGCGTTATCAGCGAAGTTGGTAACGTCATTGATAAGCTTACAACTACCAAGGAAGAAAAGCTTGAGGCCAAAAGGCTAATGGTTGAGATCTTAGAGAAAGCTGACAGTGAAGCCCAATCGCAAGTAACCGAAAGGTGGAAGTCAGATATGGCATCAGATAGTGTGCTCTCTAAAAATATACGCCCTATGGTTCTTGTGTATTTAACTGTTATATTTACTGTATGTGCCTTTTTTGATGGAAATATAGGTGATTTTAAGATAGCAGACGAATACATACCAATATTTCAAACTCTTTTAGTAACAGTATATGGTGCTTATTTTGTAGGTCGTAGCTGGGAGAAAGCTAAAAAAATAGAAAAAAACAAATAATTAAATTAAATCAAATGAAAATATTAACATTGTTACTAGCAGTCACTTTGTGGTCAGTTTGGTATTTTGACTTAACAGACACGAGTACTAATCTTTACTTAAACCCAGTAAGTTTTTTGGGTTTAGTTTTTGTAGCTTGGTTCTTACTAGGAACATATAAATTAGTAAAAAAAATAGTAATTAAATTAAATCAAATAAAATGAAAAAAGTAAATAAAATAACAAAGAAAGAATTAGAGAAAATAGTAGAACAACAAAAATCATTAAACGAAATGTTAACTGGCATTGGTGTTCTAGAAACTCAAAAGCACGGACTGCTTCATAAAGTAGCCGAATTAAATAAAAATATAGAAGATACAAAAAGTGATCTTGAAGGAAAATACGGAGCTGTCAATATTAGCTTAGAAGACGGTTCATGTACTAAAGTAGAGAAAGATGGATAATGTCGTAAGAAAAATTAGCATAGGTGCTGATTACAAAAATGACGCTATGCACTATTCTGTAGGTCAAGAGGTTTATGGTGGTCACACTATATCTCACATTCTATTAGAAGATCAAGATTCATCATATAACATTTACATTAAGAAAAACGACGAGGTATTGCCATGGAAGAAATTTAATTCTAACATGGCTATATCTATAGAGTATGATATAAAGTATTAATGAAAAGTGTATATGACTTTATCGTTAAGCCGATAGGTGATAGATATGCAAATACAAAAAAAATAGGAGACACTGAATTAGTTTTAAACACTAAGATAGAAGGCTGGAAATTTGTAAATAGATTTGCTGAAGTAGTATCAACACCTCTCGCTATTGCAACGCCTGTTAGACAGGGTGATATAGTTGTAATACATCAGAATATTTTTAGAAGATTTTATAACATGCAAGGTAAACAAACAAATAGTAGATCTTTTTTTAAAGATGATTTGTATTTTGCAAGTGTTGACCAAGTGTACTTGTATAAAAGAGAAGATAAATGGCGATCTATAAATGACCGTTGTTTTGTAATGCCAATTAAAGAAACAGAGCTTCTAGTGAACAATAAAGAAGTAAATAATGTTGGTATACTAAAAATAGGTAATAGCTCCTTAGAAGAGCTAAGAATAACTCCAGGGCATATAGTGACGTTCAAAGCTGGGTCTGAATGGGAGTTTAATATAGACGGAGAACGTTTATATTGTATGAAATCAAATGATATTTTATTGGAACATGGATATAAAGAAGACGAAGAAGAATATAATCCTAGCTGGGCATAAAGCCGTTGAAGAGTTAATAAAAGTGGCTAAAGAAGCTATTGTTGATTCTGACGACGACATATCAGCAGACAGATTAAAAAACGCGGCAGCTACTAAGAAATTAGCTATATTCGATGCTTTTGAAATATTACAAAGGATTCAAGAGGAGGAAGCTGTACTAAACGAAAAGCCTAGAGAAAGTAAAGAAAAAACTTTCAAGGGCTTTGCAGAAGGGAGGTCTAAATAATGTATACTCAAAGTTTATTTAAAATAGTAGAGGATCACATCAAGCCTCATATAATAAAAAAGAATAACAAGTATAAGAAGTGGGAATACGGTTATAACAAGGAACACGACGTTGTTGTTATAAGTAAGACAGGTGAGATAGGGGAGATATATGATATACAAAACCTAAAGATTGCGTTACCTAAACCTAAAGATGTTGTTAAGTTTAAATCAGGATCTTGGGAAAGAACAGAACTACCGAATGAGTTAAAGAAAATAAAAACAATATTTGACTGGGAGAATTACCCCATAGATTTCAAAGAAAAATGGTATGATTACATCGATAAAGAGTTTACTAGAAGAGAGCAAGGTTTTTGGTTCAATAATAAGAATCTGGATACTTACGTTACTGGTACTCATTTTATGTACCTGCAGTGGTCCAAAATTGATGTTGGTAAACCAGACTTTCGAGAAGCAAATAGATTATTCTTTATATTTTGGGAGGCATGCAAGGCCGATAAGCGGTCTTATGGAATGTGTTATCTTAAAAACCGTAGATCAGGATTCTCATTTATGTCCTCAGCTGAGACAGTTAACCTTGCAACGATATCCTCGGATTCACGGTACGGCATATTGTCCAAATCTGGTCCCGATGCTAAATCGATGTTCACAGATAAGGTTGTACCAATTTCCGTTAATTACCCGTTCTTTTTTAAACCGATCCAAGATGGTATGGACAGGCCAAAAACCGAACTCGCATACAGGGTCCCCGCCTCAAAGTTTACACGTAAGAAACTTGACACAAACGAAACGGTCAAAGAGATCACAGGTCTTGATACCACAATCGACTGGAAGAATACAGGCGACAACTCGTACGATGGTGAGAAACTCAAACTCCTCGTCCACGACGAATCGGGTAAATGGGAAAGGCCGAACAACATCCTCAACAACTGGAGGGTTACAAAAACAACACTAAGATTAGGTAGTAGAGTTATAGGTAAGTGCATGATGGGGTCAACCTCAAATGCTTTAGATAAAGGTGGTGAAAACTTTAAAAAACTTTACTATGATTCAGACGTTAAAAAAAGAAACCGCAACGGACAGACTCGCTCAGGACTCTATTCTTTGTTCATACCTATGGAATGGAACTACGAGGGATACATTGATTCTTATGGCACACCTGTATTCGATACACCAGAAGAAGAAGTTTTAGGACCACAAGGAGATGCTATAGACCTTGGCGTTATAGAATACTGGCAAAACGAAGTTGATGGTTTAAAAGGAGATCAAGACGCTTTAAATGAGTTTTACAGACAATTTCCAAGGACAGAAGACCATGCATTTAGAGACGAAGCAAAACAGTCTTTATTTAATTTAACAAAAATATACGAGCAAATAGATTTCAATGGCGACTTAAAGCATAGCTCTCTAGTTACTAAAGGTAGCTTTCAATGGAGAGATGGTGTTAAAGATACTAGCGTTATATTTGTTCCAAATAATAGTGGTAGATTTTTAGTTACTTGGGTTCCGCCTGAAAACCTTCAAAATCGTGTAATAGTAAAGAACGGTGTTAAGTATCCAGGTAATGACGGCTTAGGAGCTTTTGGTTGTGACAGTTATGACATATCGGGCACGGTTGATAATAGAGGATCCAACGGAGCTCTCCATGGTTTAACCAGCTTCAGCATGCTAGACGTGCCGCCTAATCACTTTTTTTTAGAATACATTGCAAGACCCCAAACAGCTGAGATATTTTTTGAAGATGTTTTAATGGCTTGCGTATTTTATGGAATGCCTATATTATGTGAAAATAATAAACCTAGATTGCTATATCATTTTAAACGTAGAGGATATAGAGGTTTTTCAATGAACAGACCAGACAAGCTATACAATAAGCTTTCTGTTACCGAAAGAGATATTGGTGGTATACCAAACTCAAGTGAGGATATCAAGCAAGCTCACGCTGCTGCCATAGAGACATACATAGAAAACTTTATAGGTTTACAAGACAGAGGTTATGGTGATATGTATTTTCAAAAAACATTAAATGATTGGAGTAGATTCAACATAAACAACAGAACAAAGCATGATGCATCTATCAGTTCTGGACTAGCGTTGATGGCTTGCAATAAAAATAGATATAGACCCATACCAAAAAGAGAAATTATATCTTATAATTTAGGTATAAAAAAATATGATAACACCGGTATTGCTTCTAAAATTATAAAGTAAATGAATATAAATTATAATGCTAACAGTGCGTTTCCCAATCAGGTAGTACCTTTGGAGGAAAAATTAAGCCTTAAGTATGGTTCGCAGGTTGCTGACGCTATACAGTCAGAGTGGTTTGCACAAGGTAGAACTAATGGGAATAGATATCTAACTTCTTTTAACAACTACCACACGCGTAGACTTTATGCTAGAGGAGAGCAATCAACACAAAAATATAAAGATGAATTATCTATAAACGGTGATTTGTCTTATTTAAACTTAGACTGGAAGCCAGTTCCTATATTATCTAAGTTTGTAGATATACTAACCAATGGTATATCTAATAAAGATTATGACATTAAAGCTTATGCTAATGACCCAGCTTCTATAAAAAAGAGAACAGACTATGCTTCTGGTTTAGCTATGGATATGTTTGGTCAAGATATAATACAAGAAGTAAAAAGAACTACAGGTCAAGATATATCTAAAACAAATATACCTCCAATGGATCTTCCTAAGACAATGGAAGAGATGGAGTTACACTTACAATTATCTTACAAGCAAGCTATAGAAATAGCAGAAGAAGAAGCTATAACTCAGACCTTAGATAAAAATAAGTTTGAGCTATTAAAACGCAGATTAAACTATGATCTTGTAACACTAGGTATAGCGGCAGCGAAAACAAACTTTAACATATCAGAAGGCATAACCTTAGATTACGTTGACCCTGCCTATATGATTCATTCATATACAGAAGATCCAAACTTTGAAGATGTATACTATGTTGGAGAAGTTAAAGCAGTTACCATAGCAGAGATTAAACAACAATTTCCTCACATACCAGACGAGGAGTTGATTAAAATACAAAAATCATATAGCAACCAAAACTACATAAATAACTGGGGTACTTATGATGAAAATACGGTACAGGTTTTATATTTTGAATATAAGACATATATGGATCAAGTGTTCAAGTTAAAGCAAACGGATCAAGGTTTAGAAAAAGTACTAGAAAAAACAGACGCTTTTAATCCACCACCTAGTGACAAGTTTGACAGAGTTTCAAGAAGCATAGAGGTTTTATTTGAAGGTGTTAAGATACTAGGAACGGACATGATGCTAGACTGGAGAATGGCAGAGAACATGACCAGGCCAATGGCTGACACTACTAAAGTGGAAATGAATTACACTATATGTGCGCCTAGAATTTACAAAGGTAGAATAGAATCAATCGTTAGTAAAACTATAGGCTTTGCAGACATGATTCAGTTGACACATCTAAAGCTTCAGCAGGTGATCTCAAGAATGGTACCAGATGGTGTGTTCTTAGATATGGATGGTTTAGCTGAAGTTGATCTAGGTAATGGTACTAATTATAACCCAGCAGAAGCGCTTAACATGTACTTTCAGACTGGATCTGTTGTTGGTAGATCGCTAACTCAAGACGGGGCAATGAATGCAGGTAAAGTACCGGTTCAAGAATTATCATCTTCCTCAGGACAAGGAAAGATAGCCGCATTAACGAGCACGTATAACTATTATGTTCAAATGATTAGAGACGTAACAGGTCTTAACGAAGCTAGAGATGGTAGTTTACCTGATAGAGACACGTTGGTTGGGCTACAAAAGATAGCTGCACAACAATCAAATATAGCTACTAAACATATTAACGACGCTAGTTTATACTTGACATTAAGATTATGTGAGAATATATCTAAAAAGCTAGCTGATGTAGTTAGGTTTCCACTAACAGCCGAAGCGCTAAAGAACTCTATATCAACGTTTAACGTTCAGACATTGTCAGAGATATCTAATTTAAACCTACATGACTTTGGTATATTCCTAGACTTAGAACCTGACGAAGAGGAAAAAGCACAACTTGAACAAAACATACAAGTTGCCTTACAAACCGGTGGTATTGATTTAGAAGATGCTATAGATCTTAGGCAAATACGTAATTTGAAACTAGCAAATCAAATGCTTAAGCAAAAACGTAGACTAAAACAAGAGAGAGATCAAAAAGCAGCTCAAGCTAATATGCAAGCTCAAGCTCAAGCAAACGGTCAACTAGCAGAGCAGACAGCTATGGCAGAGACTCAAAAGCAACAAATACTAACTGATCAAAAAATGCAGTTAGAGCAAGCTAAGTCTCAGTTTGAAATACAGCGCATGCAAGCTGAAGCAGCTATAAAAAGAGAGCTTATGGCTGAGGAGTTTAATTACAATGTTCAATTAGCTAAAGAAAGATTCAATGGAGAGAAAGGTAAAGAAGCAGACATTGAAGACAGAAAAGATAAAAGGGCTAGAATAATAGGAACACAGCAATCACAAATGATACAGCAGAGACAAAACGATGGAACGCCTATTGATTTTGAATCTACTAACGATAATTTAGGTGACTTCGGCTTAGAAGCCTTTGGTCCTAAATAATTTTTAATTTTATAATATTATATTATGTCAGAAGTAAAAGCGGCCGTAGAGGTCAAACAAGAAGGTGAGTTTTCTTTAAAAGGTAAAAGAAAATCACCAAAGAAATTTTCAGATACATCAAGCAACGAGCCGGTTAAGGTTGATTTATCAAAACCCGAAGCACAGGGAGAAGTTGTACCAGATGTTATAAAGGTTGATTTAACAGAAAAAAAAGAAACAGATGCCGTTCAAACACAAAAGACAGATGATAGCGATGTTATTATCGAAGAGTCCAAAGACAGTGGCAACAGCGAAGAAGTGGCTGAAGAAGTACGGGAAACCAGAGAAGAACTAGAAAGCCCTATACAGGAAATAACCGAAGAAGAGGTAGATGAAAAAACAACAGAGCTTTACGAAGAAGCAGAGCAAGCTGTTAAAGATCAAGTTACCCAAGGCAAAGCATTGCCTGAAAACATACAATCACTTGTAGACTTTATGTCTCAGACAGGTGGAACAATAGAGGATTATGTGAGACTTAATCATGATTACTCTAATGTAGATGAAAAAGTATTACTCAATGAGTATTACAAACAAACCAAACCTCATCTTGATAAAGAAGAAGTTGATTTTCTTATGGAAGACAATTTTTCTTACGATGAGGATCTTGACGAGCCAAGAGATATTAGAAAAAAGAAATTGGCTTTCAAGGAAGAAGTTGCTAAAGCCCGAAAGGAGCTTGATGCTATGAAGGATAAATACTATCAGGAAATCAAGTTGAGACCTGGTATTACTCAAGATCAGCAAAAAGCTACGGACTTTTTCAATAGATACAAGCAGCAAGAAGAGAATGCGAAGACTCTTCAGCAGGATTTTAAAGCGCAAACTGAACAGGTTTTCAACGATGATTTCAAAGGTTTTGATTTCAATTTAGGAGAAAAGAAGTTTAGATACAAGCTACAAAACCCATCTGAAGTAGGTAAATCACAACTTAATGTAAACAGTTTTATTTCAAAATTTGTAGACAAAAATGGAGCTGTGACAGATCCTTCTGGTTATCACAAAGCTATGTATGCTGCTATGAACTCGGATAAAATCGCTAATCATTTTTACGAACAAGGAAGAGCTGATGGTATTAAAAATATCGTTGACTCATCTAAAAACTTAAGTAACGGCAAACCTAGGCAAGTTGCAGATGGAAATGTTTTTATAAATGGGTTAAAAGTAAAATCAATAAGCGGATTAGATTCGTCTAAACTAAAAATTAAAAAACGAAAATTTAACTAATTAAACTTTTAAATTATGGCATTAACACCACAATTTGGTTCGATAGTACCATCGCAGTTGCAACAGCCGCTTGCTAATAACTATCTAACATTTGACGGCGCTGCAGGTGGAAACTTCGCGCAACAATATCTACCTGAACTTTACGAAGCAGAAGTAGAGCGTTACGGAAATCGTACGCTATCTGGATTCTTACGTATGGTTGGGGCTGAATTACCAATGACATCTGATCAAGTGATCTGGTCTGAACAAAATAGATTGCACGTAGCATATGACAACTGTACGTTTAACAGTGCTGCGGGTACTATTACAATCCCAGTTGCTGCAAACATTATCAACGTTATATCTCCACAGCAAACCATCGTTGTGATGGATGACTTTGGTGGAGAGGCAAAGTGTTTAGTAACAGGATCACAGACTGCAACAGGTGTATTAAATGTGTTACCTTACGGTTCTGCTACATTAGCTACTGAAGGACTAGTTGGCACTGTAAAGATATTTGTTTACGGTTCTGAATATCCAAAAGGAACAAACACTACAATTGCTGGAACTGGAGCACTAGCAGTAGCGGGTAACGATTACCCTATTCAAACAATAACTCCTGCATTTACTCAGTTTTCTAACAAGCCAATTATCATTAGAAGCCAATATTCAATCAATGGTTCTGACACGGCTCAGATCGGTTGGGTAGAAGTTGCTACTGAAGATGGAACATCTGGATACCTATGGTACTTAAAAGCAGAGTCTGAAACAAGACTACGTTTTGAGGATTACCTAGAAATGTCTGTTGTAGAAGGTGAGTCAGTTGCTGCTACATCTACAATCGCAGGTGTTACTGGTACAGAAGGTTTATTTGCCGCTGTTGAGAACAGAGGTAATGTACAGGTTGGATTCTCTGCTGCTAATGGTATAAATGACTTTGATGATATTCTTAGAAATTTAGATACTCAAGGAGCAATTGAAGAGAACATGTTATTCTTAAACAGAAATACTAACCTTGATTTTGACGATATGCTAGCTGCAATATCTGCTGGTCAAAGCGGTGGAACTGCTTTTGGATTATTTGAAAACTCTGAAGAGATGGCATTGAACTTAGGCTTTTCTGGTTTCCGTAGAGGATCTTACGATTTCTACAAAACTGACTGGAAATACTTAAACGATGCTTCTACTCGTGGAGCTATGACTGGACCTGCTTCTATTGAAGGTATGTTAGTTCCTGCTGGAACTTCTACTGTTTACGATCAGATTCTAGGAACAAACATCAGACGACCATTCTTACACGTTCGTTACCGTGCTTCACAAGCCGATGACAGACGTATGAAGTCTTGGTTAACTGGTTCTGTTGGTGGAGCTTTCACTAGCGACCTAGATGCTATGACTGTAAACTTCTTATCTGAAAGATGTTTAGTAGTACAAGCTGCAAATAACTTCGTGTTATTCAAAGGAATCTAAGGATTCAAATGTAATTCTTACCCTCGTTGTATTAACGGGGGTAATTATTACTTTTATCAATTATTAAATTATATTATATTATGGCTAAAACAGCTGAAGCAAAAAAAGTTGAGGTTGCACCTCAAGAGAAAGTAGCAGTGCAAAAAATTACTGCTCCAGTAGTACCCACTAAACCAGAGTGGGAAGTAAAACCTAGAACCTATATTATTAAAGGTAATAAACAACCATTAACATTAACGATTCCAGGTAAACATACTAGAAAAAGTCCTTTGTTGTATTTTGATAAAGATCAAGCTAAACAAAGAGAATTAAGGTATGCAACTAACATGAACAGTCCTTTTACAGATGAGCAAAAAGGTGAGGTAACGTTGGGGCATATTACTTTTAGAGATGGTATATTAAGTGTTCCAGAAGAAAACCAAATTCTTCAAAAACTACTAAGTTTATACCACCCACTAAAAGATAAAAAATATTTTGAGTTTGATTCTGTTGAAGAAGCAGAAGATGATTTAGATATCATAGAAATGGAAGTACATGCACTTAATGCTGCAATGGAGATGGATATTGATCAAGCTGAGGCTATACTTAGAGTTGAAAAAGGAAGTTCTGTTTCTAATATGAAGTCTAAAGAACTTAAAAGAGATTTGTTATTATTTGCTAAAAGAAAACCAGATTTATTTTTGAACCTAGCCAACGATGAAAACGTTCAGCTAAGAAACTTTGGTATAAAAGCTATTGAAGCTCAAATAATTAACCTGTCACAAGATCAAAGAACTTTTCACTGGAGTTCAAATGACAGAAAACTATTCACTGTACCATTTGACGAAAACCCATACTCAGCACTAGCTGCGTGGTTTAAAACAGATGAAGGTGTAGAGGTTTATAAATCTATAGAAAAAAGAGTATAAACAAGTGATACTAATATATTAGGGTATCATATTAATGGTACCCTAGTGTATTATAATTTAAACAAGTATGGCTGTAAACGTAAACACTGTATATCAAACAGTATTGTCTATAATAAATAAAGAGCAAAGAGGTTATTTAACCCCTGCTGAATTTAATGAGGTAGGTACTCAAGTTCAATTAGATATATTTGAGAAATACTTTGAAGACTTAAACCAGCAATTAAGAGTGCCACAAGCGGATGTTGACTACGCTGACAGGATAATGAATCTTGACGAAAAGTTAGCTATATTTAAAACATTTGGGTCCGCTGTATACGATAATACAAGTAACCCAGGTCTAGCATATTTTACTTTACCAACCGTGGACAAATACGGAGCTACTGTAGATTTTTACAGATTAGGTACTGCAATATACAAAGACGATAGAGGTAATCAAATAGAACTACAAAGATTATCTCGAACAGATTTCTACAACATAGAAAGATCTCCTTTAACAAAAGCATCAAAAAGTTTTCCTACGTATTTATACGAAAATAGAGGTAACGTAAACAACGCTGGTTCAACTATAAACAGCCACTTGCAAAACGTTATATATGTAAATCCAACCAGTATAACAAGTAATATAGAGGTTGATTACATAAGAAAACCTATTTCACCTATATGGGGCTTTACAACGGCTGGTAGAGGTCAATACATATTTAACGGTAATTACTTTGATCCTAGTTTAGGCACAGGATCTAGAGATTTTGAATTACACGAATCAGAACAAGTTAACATTATATTAAGAGTATTAGCATATGCTGGTATAATAATACAAGATCCTTCTATAGTTCAAGTGGCTGCACAACAAGTTCAAGGAAAAGAAGTAAATAAAAAAAGCTAATAGATGGGAGTTATAAACGAAACTAATCAACAATACTACGCTGGAGCTCAAGGGTTTACGGTTGAAAATGCTTTAGGTCAAACTGATTTTACATTTACTTTCGACACCAATCTAGTGTTTGGATCTTTTGATCCTACAGAAGTAGACTACGCTTTAAACAATTTTAAGCTATATAGCAGTGCTGATGGTATAACTTATACAGAATATACAGCATCATACACTGTAACCGGTAACACTGTAAAACTACTTGTAGCACTTCCTCAAAATAGTGTGTTAGTATGCCAGCTAAAAAGATTAGATGGCGGAAGTTACGGGGCCAGAAACGCATATGGTAATACTACAGAGCAAAACTATGGTAGTTATGAGTACGTAAC
>Ga0257126_1001368_pt1 | contig 17706 bp, 15 predicted proteins | sample SI060_120mmetaG_FD_190151 | JGI IMG/M metagenome (GOLD analysis project Ga0257126, IMG submission 190151) | Marine microbial communities from Saanich Inlet, British Columbia, Canada - SI060_120m | ecosystem: Environmental > Aquatic > Marine > Inlet | place: Canada: British Columbia | collected... | reverse complement strand
TGTTTGGGATAAAAAATCTCAAGAAAACATCCCTAGACTTATGAGATTTATGAATGATTTTGGTCTTATAACAGCAAGAGATCCAAACAATGAATACCATGCCATGACTGATGTTATTCATAAAGTTCTAAATGATTTAACTGTTGATGATTGGTCAATTATTATTGGAGGAGACTCTCATACTAGAATGTCTAAAGGAATTGCTTTTGGAGCTGACTCTGGAACAGTAGCTCTTGCTCTTGCTACAGGAGAAGCGAGCATGCCAATACCTGAATCTGTAAAGGTAACATTTAAAGGAAAAATGATGGAACACATGGACTTTAGAGATGTTGTACATGCAACGCAATCACAAATGCTAGAAAAATTTGGTGGAGAAAATGTTTTTCAAGGAAGAATTATTGAGGTACATATTGGTACACTTCAAGCAGATAAAGCCTTTACATTTACAGACTGGACTGCTGAAATGAAGGCCAAAGCTTCTATTTGTATTTCTGAAGACAATACGCTTATTGAATCACTTGAAATAGCAAAAAGAAGAATCCAGGTAATGATTAATAAAGGCATGGATAATAAAATTCAAGTTCTTCAGGGATTAATTGACAAAGCAAATAGTAGAATTATTGAAATTCAATCTGGCATAAAGCCCGCTCTAACTCCAGACTTAAATGCAAAATACTTCGCTGAATTTGAAGTAGATTTAGATATTATTGCACAGCCCATGATTGCTGATCCAGATGTTAACAATGATGATGTTTCAAAAAGATATACACATGATACTATTAGGCCATTATCATTTTATAAAGGTGAAAAAAAAATTGACCTTGGCTTTGTTGGATCTTGTATGGTGCATAAAGGAGACTTGAAGATTTTAGCCCATATGCTAAGAAATCTTGAGACTAGCAAAGGAAATGTGAAATTTAATGCACCACTTATTGTTGCTGCTCCAACTTACAATATTATTGATGAATTAAAAGATGAAGGAGATTGGGATGTTCTTCAAAAATACTCTGGATTTGAATTTAATGATGTTTCTCCTAAAAACACAGCACGCTTAGAGTATGAAAACATGATGTACCTTGAACGACCTGGATGCAACCTTTGTATGGGAAACCAAGAAAAAGCAGCAAAAGGGGATACAGTCATGGCTACTTCAACACGACTATTTAAAGGCAGGGTAGTTGCAGATTCAGACAGAAAAAAAGGAGAGTCTCTACTAGCTTCAACTCCTGTAGTAGTTTTATCAGCAATTCTTGGAAGAACTCCAACAATGGAAGAATATGAGCTTGCAGTTAAAGGAATTAATCTTACGAAATTTGCTCCTCCAAAACAAAAACTCTGCTCATAAAAAAAGAGTTTTTAACCTTGTTTTATTAAATTTTTTCAGGAATATCTTTAAGGAATTTCATTTTTCCATTCTCATAATTAATAGTACAACAATAGTGAGCTAAACCATTAGTAACGTAAAGATACTTAGCTTTTAAGCTAAAATTATATTTTGCTATTTGATCAAAAGCATCTTTACCAACCTTAACATTAGGGGCTTTACACTCAACCAAAATGATTGGTTCTAACTCTCTGTTATTAACTATTAAATCTGCTCTAGTATTTAAATTATTATATCTAACTAATTTTTCAACTTGCATAAGACCAATAGGATAATTTTTGAAGTGTACTAAATAATTAATTACATGCTGTCTAACCCACTCTTCAGGGGTTAATTTAAAATATCCTTTTCTTACTTCATCAAAAATTTGTATACTATTATTAACTAATCTATTTTTGATATTAAATTTTGGAAAATTAAGTTCTGGCATTAACATTTAACAAATTTAAGTGAAATATAACGAGATAATAAAATCCATTGATGATAAAAATTACAACAAAATCTATTTCCTATGCGGAACTGAAAGCTATTATATAGATAAAATATCAGATTATATTTCAAAAAACATTCTTAACGATGAAGAAAAAGCATTTAATCAAGCTGTTTTATATGGTAAAGAAACAAATGCTAAAGAAATCATCTCAGAAGCTAAACAATATCCATTTGGATCTCTGCATAGAGTTGTCATAGTTAAAGAAGCACAAAACATTAGAAATATTGAAAATTTAGATAAATATCTTGAGAATCCATTGAGCAGTAATATCTTAGTTATTTGTTACAAGAAAAAGATTGACGCGAGAAAAAAATTCTTTAAAAATCTTAAAAAAAATAATTATCTTTTTGAAAGCAATCAACTGTATGAAAATCAAATAGCTAATTGGATAAATGAGTATTGTAATGAAAAAGGAATTAAAATTACTAATGAATCTTGTGCAATACTAGCTGAGCATCTCGGAAATAATTTATCAAAAATTACAAATGAACTAGATAAATTATTAATTAATATTTCAAATGATGAGAAAATTACACCAATTATCATAGAAAAAAATATTGGTATTAGTAAAGATTATAATGTTTTTGAATTACAAAATTGTTTAGGCAAAAAAAATATTTTACAATCCAATAAAATTGCAAATTTCTTATCAGCTAATTCAAAAAATAATCCGTTTGTTTTAACAATATCATCAATTTTTAGTTTTTTCAAAAAAGTCTTAATCTATAAACAAATTAGCAATTTAGATAGATCTAGAATTGCTTCAACATTGAAGATTAATCCATATTTTATAAATCAATATCAAACTGCATCTCAAAACTACAGCTATAATCAACTAAAGAAAATATTTAAATTTATTGAAGAATATGAGTTGAGATCAAAAGGTATTGGCAATTATAACACTTCGACAGATTCACTTTTAAAAGAACTAATATTTAAGATATTACACGCATAGCAGCAAGCTTATAATTATCTATATTTGCATGTTTTTATTTGATATGAAAAAAATCATTTTATCTTTTGTTTTCTTTTTTATTTTTTCAAGCATCTTTGCTCAAACTGGAACAATAAGAGGTTTTGTTTACGATAAATCAACTGGCGAGCCAATAATGTTTTGTAATGTATTTCTAAAGGGAACTACAATTGGTGCGCCAACGGATGTAAATGGAATGTATAACATTTCAAAAGTTAATTCAGGAAATTATCAATTAGTAGTAACATATTTAGGTTATGACACTACTCAAGTTGAAATCAATCTAGGTAACAACCAATTACTTACAAAAAATTTAGAGATTGCTGAATCAAGTATAAAATTAAATGAAGTGAAGATTTCTGCTGCCAGAGAAGCAATGCGGACTGAAGTTAATGCAGCAGCTATTAAGATTACAAAAAAAGAACTTGAGATGGTTCCAACCATTGGTGGAGACCCAGATCTAGCACAATATATCCAAATAATTCCAGGAGTTGTATTCACAGGTGATCAAGGAGGTCAGCTTTATATTAGAGGAGGCTCTCCTATCCAAAATAAAGTTTTAATGGATGGGATGATTATATATAGCCCTTTCCATTCTATTGGATTATTTTCTGTTTTTGATACTGATATCATCAGAAACACAGATGTTTTTACTGGAGGTTTTAACGCAGAGTATGGAGGAAGAGTCTCATCTATAATGGATATTAAGACTAAAGATGGAAACAAGAAAAAATTTGGTGGAAAGCTTACAGCGAATACATTTGGATCAAAACTTCTATTAGAAGGTCCTCTAAGCAAAAATCAAAAATCATCATTTGTCTTTTCAGGAAAAACATCATATCTTGACAAAACTTCTGATATTTTTTACAAAGAACCTTTATTTACATTTGATGAAAATGGACTACCATATAGCTACACTGATCTATATGGAAAAATTTCATTGCATGGAAATAATGGAAGTAAATTCAATCTTTTCGGATTTAATTTTCAAGATCTAGTTGACTACGAAAACATTTCAAAACTTAGTTGGCAATCAAATGGAATTGGTAGTGAATTTATTTTAATACCTGGCAGCTCCCCCGTTTTAATTGAAGGTAACTTCGCATACTCATCATATAAAATTAGTTTAGATGAAGCCGCATCTCCTTTAAGAGAAAGTGGCATCTCAGGGTTTAATATGGGTTTTGACTTTACTTATTTCAAACCAAAAAGTAAAATTAAATATGGTTTTGATGTTCATGGCTATGCAACAGACTTTTTAACCTATAATTCTGTAAATACCCCAATCACTCAAAATGAAAATACTTCAGAGTTTTCAGCATATATAAACTACCAATATACATCAACAAGATTAATAATTGAGCCAGGTTTTAGAATTCAAAAGTACACTCTTGGTTTATCGCCAGAGCCTAGACTTGGATTAAAATATATAGTTAATGAAAAAACAAGATTAAAACTTGCCAGTGGATTTTATTCTCAAAACATTCTTAGTACTTCATCAGATAGAGATGTTGTGAATTTATTTTCAGGAATTATATCATCACCGGAAGAAATACCCACTCAAGCAAATGGAGATGAATATGCAAGTAAAATCCAAAAAGCAAAACATATAATAACAGGTATTGAATTTGATGTAAATAATCAGATTGACTTTCAATTAGAGGCATATATTAAAGACTTCAATCAACTAACTAATATTAACAGAAACATGACCAGTGATAAGGATGACACTTTTATAATAGAAACTGGAATTGCACGTGGAATTGATGCACTAGTAAAGTATAACAGTAAAAAATTATATGTTTGGCTTGTTTACTCATTAGGTCAAGTTAAAAGAGATGATGGTGTAAGAGAGTATTCTCCTCATTTTGACAGAAGGCATAACATAAATTTTGTAACATCATACAAATTTGGTAAAAAACAAGATTGGAAATTTGATGCGCGTTGGAATCTTGGGTCAGGATTTCCTTTTACACAAACTCAAGGTTTTTATGAAAACATTACCTTTTCAGATGGAATAAATACTGATTACACTTCCACAAATGGAGATTTAGGAATCCAATATGCTGAATTAAATAATGGTCGTTTGCCTTATTATCACAGATTAGATATTTCATTAGCAAAAAATATTGCCTTTAAAAATAATTCAAAGTTAAATATTACTGCCTCAGTTACAAATGCTTATAATCGTGAAAACATATTTTATTTTAATAGAGTAAAGTATGATAGAGTAAATCAACTTCCGTTAATGCCTAGCCTAGGTATGAGTTTAACTTTTTAAATTATTCAATTAAGCTAGCTAATTTATATTTGTAAATATTATTTTTGTAAAAAAAACAGTGAATAGGATCTCTACAAAATATATATTCGTAACAGGTGGAGTAACCTCTTCTTTAGGCAAAGGAATCATTGCTGCCTCTTTAGGAAAACTCTTAACTTCAAGAGGGTATAAAGTCACTATTCAAAAGCTTGATCCATATATAAACATCGATCCAGGGACAATGAACCCATACGAACATGGTGAATGCTATGTAACTTCTGATGGTGCTGAAACGGATTTAGATCTTGGTCACTACGAACGTTTTCTAGCAAATAAAACTTCACAAGCAAATAATGTAACAACTGGAAGTATTTACCAAACAGTAATAAATAAAGAAAGGAAGGGAGATTATTTAGGCAAAACGGTTCAAATTATACCTCATATTACAGATGAAATTAAAAGAAGAATAAAAATATTAGGTGATACAGGAGAATTTGACTTTGTAATCACTGAAATTGGAGGTACAGTTGGTGATATCGAATCACTTCCATATATAGAAGCGGTAAGACAAATAAAATGGGAAATGCAAAGCAGCGCTATCTACATCCACTTAACACTAATTCCATATTTAAGCGCAGCTGGAGAATTAAAGACTAAACCTACTCAACATTCAGTAAAAACACTGTTAGAATCTGGTATACAGCCTGATATTCTTGTTTGTAGAACTGAGCATCCATTAACAGAAAATATTAAGCAAAAAATCGCTTTATTTTGTAATGTAGAAAAAGAGGCAGTTATTGAATCAATGGATGCTAAAAGTATTTATGAAGTTCCTCTTTTAATGCAAAAGGAAAATCTAGATAAGGTTGTTCTTAAAAAACTTAATATAGAAGATACAGCAGATGTACAGTTGGAAAAATGGAACAACTTTTTATTTAAATTAAATAATCCCAAAAAAGAGGTAAATATTGGTTTAGTTGGAAAATACATAAAGCTTAAAGACTCCTATAAATCAATATGTGAAGCATTCATTCATTCTGGAACTGAAAAAGATTGTAAGGTAAATATAAAATGGATTCATGCAGAGGAACTATCTGATGAAAATGTAAATCAAAGCTTAGAAGATTTAAATGGAGTTTTAGTTGCTCCAGGATTTGGTGACAGAGGAATAGAAGGAAAAATAAATGCGATAAAATATGTTAGAGAAAATAATATTCCATTTTTTGGAATTTGTTTAGGAATGCAGTGTGCTGTAATTGAATTTGCACGAAATGTATTAAAAATGCCCGAGGCTAACTCTACAGAAATGAATCCAAATACTGACAAGCCTGTAATTGATATTATGGAAGATCAAAAAAATGTTTCAAATAAGGGTGGAACAATGAGATTAGGCGAGTATAATTGTACCCTTGAAAAAAACAGCTACTCATTTGCTGCATATAAAAATATAAATATTAAAGAAAGGCATAGGCATAGATATGAATTCAATAATAAATATTTGGACTCATACAATACTTCTGGAATGCATTGTGTTGGAAAAAATCCAGATAACAATCTTGTTGAAATAATTGAAATCCCTGATCACCCATGGTTTGTTGGAGTACAGTTCCATCCAGAATACAGCAGTAATGTTTTAAACCCTCACCCTCTATTTAACAGTTTTATTGAAGCGTGTATTATAAATAAAAAATGAAAAATTACGATAAAAATTCTTTAACTGGATTTGTATTAATGTTTTTAATACTTCTTGTTTTTAATTTCTTCTTTCTTCCAACAAATGAAGAAGTTAAAAAAGAAGACAATTCTAATCCAATAGAATTACAATCTACTAAAATTCAGCAGATTGATGAAAATTCAAACACAACAAATCAAGAACCGGTAAATAATAAAATAAACAAATCAGATTTCGGTATTTTCTCAGAATCTTCATTTGCACAAGATCAAGAAGTTATACTTGAAAATGAAAAAATAAAGCTTGTCATCTCAAATAAAGGAGGGCAAATAAAATCTGTTGTTATTAAAGAAGGTCCAAATCAAAAAAAATATACAACTTACACGGGAGAAGAACTTGAAATTTTTAATTCAGACTCTTCTATATTTAATCTTAATTTCTCAACTGGAATTAGTATCAATACCAAAGACTTATACTTTAAGCCAATATCTTATAATACTTCAGAAGATCAGAATTCTGTTACAATGCGACTTGCCATTGACAGTATTCACTACGTAGATTTTAATTATAAAATTAATGATGATTATTTAGTAGATTTTAATATCAATCTTATTGGAATGGATGAAGTTATTCCAAATGAGTTGAATTATATGAATCTTGAGTGGCAAATGAAAACGCCACAAACTGAAAAAAGTAAAACAAACCAGGACATGTATACTGGTATATACTATCAATTCTTAGCTGATCAAGATGATATTGATTATTTGGGATATACAACAGCAGAAGATGAGGAACAACTCTCCAATAAATTATCATGGATAGCTTTTCAACAACAATTCTTTAGCTCCATTTTGGTGTCTAAAAGCGGTTTAGAGAATGCTTCTCTATATAGTGTAAAAGATGAAAACTCAAAGTATATAAAAAATCTTTCTGCCAAGTTTGAATTACCTTACAATCACAATAGAAATGAGCAATTAGATTTTCAATTTTATTTTGGACCTAATCATTACAAACAGTTACAGTCTTACAATAATAAATTTGAGGAAATTATCCCATTAGGTTGGGGTATTTTTGGCTGGGTTAATAAATATATAATTATAAATATTTTTGACTTTCTCAGCAAATTCTTTACTAACTATGGATTGATAATTTTCATCCTCACAGTTATTATTAAGCTTGCCTTGTCTCCTTTTACATATAAAGCATATTTATCTCAAGCTAAGATGAAGGTTTTAAAACCTGAGATTGATAAAATGACTGAAAAACATAAAGGGAAAGATCCTATGAAAGTTCAACAAGAAACAATGAGCTTATATAGAAAGGCTGGCGTAAATCCAATGGGAGGATGTTTACCAATGCTATTTCAATTTCCAATTTTAATTGCAATGTTCCGTTTCTTCCCAGCTTCAATAGAATTGAGATCTGAAGCTTTTTTATGGGCTGATGATTTATCTGCATATGATTCTATTTATGATCTTCCTTTTGAAATACCATTTTATGGCGACCATATAAGCTTATTTACTCTACTGATGACTGTATCCACTCTTCTATACACGAGGATGAATAGTCAAATGGCAAGTGGGCAAATGGCTCAAATGAAGTGGATGATGTATTTGATGCCAATAATGTTCTTAGGGTTTTTCAACAATTATGCTGCAGGCTTAAGCTACTATTACTTTCTTGCTAACATGTTCACATTTAGTCAACAATACTTCATGAAAAAATTTATTGATGAAGATGCTATTTTAAGACAACTAGAGGAAAATAAAAAGAAACCAAAAAAGAAATCTAATTTCCAAAAGAAATTAGAAGAAATGCAGAAAAGACAAGAACAAAAACTTAAGAATAAAAATAAAAGGTAGTAATGAAAAGCTACCTGCTGATAATATTTCTTATTATTTTATCTTCTTGTAAAACAACTTCAAATCAAATCTTTAATGATCAAAAGAAACTAACTATTTCTTTAGAAAAGACTGCTTGTTTTGGCACCTGCCCTATTTTAAAAATTGAAATTTACAATAACGGTGCAATTGTTTATAATGGAATAAAGCATGTAAAAAAAATAGGCACATTTAATTTAAAAATTCAAAAAAAAGAAATTCAAAAAATATTATTAATGGCAGAAGAAATAGATTTTTACAATTTAGAAAAAGAATACACAGAAAGAATATCTGATCTACCAACAACATATATTATGATAAATGGAAAATTAATAAAAGATTATTTTGGGGCACCAAAAAAATTAAAAGATCTTGAAAATCAAATTGAAAAAAAAATCTTGGATCTATTAGAACTTAATTCTTTCTAAAAAGAATGCTAAAGCTCTTTTCTTATCTTTATTAAGATTATAGGAAATCTTTTTATTTAAATAGTCTTTATAGTTGATATTAGAATATAAAGTTTGTTTTTCAAAAATTGCATCATCTATATTATCTATTCCATATTTAAGAGCAATATTAAATTCTTTTTGAAAAGCTTTATCTAATTTGGTTCTTGAAACCCAGCATGCAAAAACAAATGGCATTTTAGTCATTTTGCTCCAGTACTCAGCTAAATCATATACGTATGAATATTTACTATTTAAATCAAAAGCACGATCTCCAATAACTAATGAAGCTTGATTACCCTTTATATTAAAAGGATATTCTTTAGATGAATTATATAAAATAGGAGAGATATTCCAATAATCTCTTAAAAGTAATTTTAATAATTCTACAGATGTTCTAGATTGATAATCTAAAGTAATTGATTTAATCTCATTTATTGGAACATGGGAATACAAGCATACGGAATCAACAGTATTTTCTGCACCAATACAAAAGTCAGATATTATACTAATATTCTTTTGATCATTTAAAACTACAACAGGAACTAGTGCAATATCGAGTTCTCCTTTTCTCAATTGATCAGCAATTTTAGCTGGATAAGATAGAGAAATCTCAATTGACTTAGATATTAAACCAGATTGTAGTCCATATATAAATGGCATTGAATTAAGATATGAAATCACTCCAACTTTTATCATATCAAATAATCAAAACAATACCAAATACAAGAAATAGAATAAACAAATTTTAAAATTGTTCCACCAAGAAAACCAACTATAGAGCCTATAGCTATCTTAAATGATTTAAAAAAATCATAATCAGATTCAATAAGTGCACCTAAATATGCGCCAAAAAAGGGACCAATAATGACACCAAAAGGAGGGAAAACAAAAAGACCACATAAAATACCAATTACAACTCCAACAATAGAAGATCTTCCTCCTCCAAAATATTTTACGGAATAAATTTGTAGCCAATAATCAAGAAGTGTAATTATTAAAGCAAAAGCTCCAAAATAAAAGAGGTAATCACCTTCAAGATTGAGTGAGGTAAAAAAGTGCAATAATAATAATCCAAAAAAAGAAAGTGGTGGGCCTGGCACTATCGGCAGTACAGAGCCAATCAAGCCTAATATAAGGAAGAAAATTGATATAATTATTACAAATGTAGCCACAACACAAAAATAACCAAAAATGAAACTAAACTAAAAATGAGAAATATTATATTATTTAATTAAGTAATTTTGTAAAAAAAAAAATGAGCTTATCTCCTTTAAATGCAATAGGACCAATTGATGGAAGATATAATTCCAAAACAAAAGATCTTCAAAGTTATTTTTCAGAAGCTTCACTAATTAAATTTCGTATTAAAGTTGAAATTGAATATTTTATTGCACTATGTAACAGCTCAATCATACAATTGAATCACTTTCCCTCAGAAAAATTTAAAGAATTAAGAAAAATTTATACAGATTTTAATAACGACGATGCACAAAGAATTAAAGAAATAGAATCTATAACAAACCATGATGTTAAAGCAGTTGAGTATTTTATAAAAGAAGAATTTAAAAAGTTAAAGCTTGAAGAGTTTAATGAGTTTATTCATTTTGGCTTAACATCTCAAGACATTAACAATACAGCAGTTCCATATTCTATTAAAAAGGCTCTTGAAGAAGTTATTCTACCTGAAATAAGTAACCTAATTAAACTAATAGAAAAAAACGCTAACAATTGGAGTGATATATCTATGTTAGCCAGAACACATGGTCAGGCTGCATCTCCTACAAGAATGGGAAAAGAAATGATGGTTTTTGTTGAAAGACTAAAAAACCAATTATTATTGATGAACAATATACCATATACTGCAAAATTTGGTGGAGCTACTGGAAATTTCAATGCACATCATGTTGCATTTCCTGATATTAATTGGATAGACTTTTCTAATGATTTTCTAAAAAACTCTTTAGAGCTTAAAAGACAACAAATAACTACCCAAATAGAGCACTATGATAATTTAGCTGCCATAATGAATAATTTATCTAGAATTAATACGGTATTAATTGATTTTTCAAGAGACATATGGACATATGTTTCAATGGACTATTTTAAACAAAAAATTAACAAAAATGAAGTTGGTTCATCAGCAATGCCTCACAAAGTAAATCCTATAGATTTTGAAAATGCTGAAGGTAATTTAGGTATTGCAAATAGCTTTTTTAGTTTTATGGCAGATAAATTACCTATTTCAAGGCTTCAAAGAGATTTAACAGACAGTACTGTTTTAAGAAATATAGGAGTCCCTTTAGCACACACATTAATTGCTTTAAAATCATTAAACAAAGGGATTAAAAAATTAGTAATCAATGAAGAAAAAATAAGTAGTGATTTAGAAGAAAATTGGGCTGTAGTAGCTGAAGCTATTCAAACTATTCTTAGAAGAGAAAACTATCCAAATCCTTATGAGAGCTTAAAAGAACTTACAAGACTAAACTCAAAAATCACTAAAGAAACAATAAGTGATTTTATTAATAATTTAAATGTTGGAGATAATATAAAAAAAGAGCTGAAGAAAATCAACCCGACAAACTATACAGGAATTTAAAATTGAAGCTTATTTTTTTGTAAATATTCTTCCCAGTTCCAAATAAAATGTTTCAATAAATTTTTCATTTCACTAATAAATATTGGATTAGGCTTATTTTTTCTTTTAAATAGGGTACCCTGAAAATCATTTATATTATATTTTTCAAAGATTGCAAAAGCCATAGCATCTAATTCAGAATCAAATTCATTTAGAAGATCTATAAAATAACTTTCATATTGAAGAAAATTTTCAACATCTGCTATTTTTTCATTTTCACTTGAATTCTTATTAATATCATCAACTATTAGATTACGTAATTTTAACACTTCTTCTTCTTCAAAATGAGATTTTAAATTATTTAAATTTCCTAGATAAATTATTAATCGAAACCATTTTACATCATCTACTTTAAGATTAGGATTATTTTCTAAATTATTATTATTATTAATAAAATCTTTGACTTCAACAAAGCCATTAAAAATTACTTCATCTAGAGTTTTACAATAAATAGAAATTAAAGCGTCTAGCTTAACCTTTTTCTTTTTAGATAATAAACCAAAAAACTTAATCATAACTTTAATTTAAACTAAAATGCTTAGCAAAAACCGACACTATATTATCTGCTATAGCTAAACATGCAGTTGCTGCTGGAGAAGGAGCATTTAACACATGAATATTTTTATTATTCTTAACAATCTTAAAGTCATCAATCACCTCTCCATCCTGCCCTAAAGCCATTGCTCTTACCCCACTCTTTCCTTTTTCTAAATCATTTAGCTTTAAAGAAGGTACTAGTTTTTGTAAATCTCTCAAAAATAATCTTTTTGAAAAAGACCTTTTATATTCGTTTAAACCAAATTTCCAATGATTTATGAACAATTTTAAAGTTCCGATAAAAAAAAGAGATTCTATAGTATCAATTAAATTAAATGAAAATTTATTATACCCCTCTCTTTTAAAAGAATATACAGCATTAGGACCACACTCTATTGACCCATCAGTCATTCTAGTCAAGTGAACTCCCAAAAAAGGAAAATCAGGATTTGGCACCGGATATATTAGATTATTAACCTTATGCCTAGAACTTTCTTTGAGTTTATAATAATCTCCTCTAAAACCTACAATTTTCATATTGATATTAAGATTGTCTTTTTTAGCTAATCTATCTGAAAATAAACCTGCACAAAAAATATTATTCTTTGTATGAATCTTTCCCTTGCTTGTAAGTAAACAACCATTTTTAAAATTTAAAACCTCACAAGATAATATAATTTTACTTTTTTTATTTATTGAAGTTATTTTTTCAGCAAATTTTTTTGTTGTTTGTTTATAATCTATAATCCCTGACTCTGCCACCAATAAAGCTGCCTTACCAACTGCATTTGGTTCTATTTCTTTAAGTTCATTTGAGTCTAATATTTTTAAATCTTCTAATCCATTTTTTTCACCATTAATTTTAAGCTGCAATAATTTTTTTGATTGTATATTATTTGTGGCTAATACAATTTTCCCACATATATCAATGTCAATATTATTTTGACGAGCAAAAGCTACAAGTTGTTTTCTACCATCAACACAATTTTTTGCTCTCAAACTATCAGGCTTGTAATACAATCCAGAATGAATAACTCCTGAATTTCTACCGGTTTGATGAAATGCTAATGAATCTTCTTTTTCAATTACTGCTAAGCATAATTTAGGATATTTTAGTTGTAATTTATATGCAGTTGCTAAACCAACAATACCGCCACCAACTATTGCAACATCAAATTTTAATTCTTCCATAAATGATTTTTAGAAAAACTTATCTTATTAAAAAGAAACCAACCAATTATAAAAAATACAACAACACTTAATAGTGCCATTTGTTGACTATAAAACTTAGTAATCAAACCAAATAAAAGGGGACCCAAAAATGATGTAGCTTTTCCAGTTAAAGCATAAAATCCAAAAAACTCATTTTTTTTATTTGCAGGAATTATTTGAGACATATAAGATCTACTACAAGATTGGTTAGGGCCAATCATAGTACCTAAAAAAACACCAGCAACCCAAAAAACTTCTTTAGGGTAATTAGTCCATGGAGCTACAAAGGCAAGTAATGTTGAAATTATAAGAATTACTAAAGATATATTAATAACATTACGAGTGCCTATCTTATCTTCATATGCACCAAAAATAAAAGAACCAAGTGCTGCAAATACATTTAAAACAATACCGAGAATTAAAACTTCTTTCATTGTAAAGTTTAATGAGCCTACAGCATAAACTCCACCTAATGCAAAAATTGTAATTAACCCATCATTATAAAACAACCTTGCTATTAAAAAATTTACAACTTTTTTATAATTTCTAATTTCTTTGAATGTAGTATAGATAGAGCTAATCGAAGAAGATATATCTTTTTTTGTAACCTTAGTTCTTTTTGAATCCTTAAGAAAAATAAAAGTAGGTAAGCTAAATAAAACAAACCATATTGCCACAAAAACACATATTTGTTTGACCTCTTGCGGATTATTTACATCAAAAAGAGCAAATGAAACAAATAAAGCAGATAAACCACCTAAAAAACCTAAACCCCAAGCGTTTCCTGAAACTCTCCCAATATTTTTATCGGTAGATAATTCTTTTAAGTATGAATTACAAAAAACACAGCCCATTTCAAATGAAATATTTGAAATTATTACAAAAGCAATAGCTAAAGACAAATCTCCTTTTTCGGGAAAATATAATAAAGCGGTAAAAAGTGAGCATAAGAGAGTAAAAAAAACAAGAAAAGATTTTCTATAACCGGTTTCATCAGCAAAAGCTCCTAATAATGGAGATAAAAAAGCTACTATAATCGCAGTTATTGAAATTGTATTTGCCCATAAGAATGTACCTTCTATCTCATTAGGAGCAATGTAATTAACAAAAAAAGCACTGTAAATAAAAGTAATTATTAGGGTTGTGTATGGCTGATTTGCAAAGTCATAAAAAGACCATGAAATTATTTGTTTATTTTGCTTTGCTTTTAATAAAAACATATTGAATATAATTCTCAATATTACAAATATATTTTAAATAATAGATTTATCTTACATGATAAAAAATGTAAATTTGCACAAAAATTATTATGAATTTAGAAGGAATTATTAATGTCTCAGGAAAACCTGGTTTATTTAAAGTAATCTCAAGGTCTAGCAACAATGTAATAATAGAATCTTTAATAGAAAAAAAGAGAACAGCTATATATTCTCACAATCAAGCTAATCTTCTAGATGAAATTGGCATTTATACATATAATGATACAATTCCATTATCTGAAATATTTACTGAAATTGCAAAAAAAACAAATTGTGGCCCCTCTATAAATCACAAATCTTCTAAAACAGAATTAACAAACTACTTTAGAGATATACTACCAGAGTATGATGAAGAAAGAGTATACATTTCAGACATAAAAAAAGTAATACAATGGTACAATTCTATGCAATCACTTAAGATGATTAAATTAGAAAAAACAAAAAAGAAAGAATCAAAAAAAACTAAAAAGTAATGAAATACAGCCAATATCCCTACGAACGAATTAATCTTGAAGAATTTAAAAAAGACATTCAAGCTATGATTATTAATTTTAATTCCGCCGATTCTGCTGATCAACAAATTGGAATTATCAATAATTATCAAAATGTTCAAAAAAATTACCACAGTTATGGGAGTATTGCTCACTTAAACTTTGCTAAAAACACTAAAGATAAAAAAGCAATTAAAGAAAATAAATACTATAATGAAATAGGACCTGAAATAGCTGCAATTGATAATCAGTTTACTAAGGCAATAGATGCGTCAAAATTTAAAAAAGAACTTCTTTCTGAATTTGGAGAACATTATTTTAATTTAATTTCTATGGAATTAAAATCATTTGATTCAAAATTAGTTAGCTTAATGAAAGAAGAAAATGAACTCAGTAATGAATACAGAGCATTACTTGCAGGAGCGGAAATAAAATATAAAGGTAAAATATTAAACCTTGCCGGATTATCTCCTTTCATGCAAGATATTAATAGAGAAACAAGAAAAGATGCTTATCAGTTAATGGATGGATTTTTTAAAGAAAATGAAGAAAAATTAGATTCTATTTTTGACAAATTGGTAAGTGTGAGAAATAAAAAGGCAGAAGTTTTAAAATTTGAAAATTTTATACCACTTGGATATCTTAACATGAATAGGTCTGATTATGGAGCTGCTGAGGTAAGTGAATATAGGAAACAAATTGTAAAACATATAGTTCCTTTAGTAGAAAAAATTAATCTAAAAAGAAAAGAAATATTAGGTTACGATGACATGTTTGTATATGATACCTTATACTATAAAGAAGGAAATCCAAAACCTAAAGGTGGTGTAGATTTTCAAGTTGCTCAAGCAAAAACAATGTATAGTGAGCTTTCAAAAGAAACGGATGATTTTTTTAATATGATGATAGATGAAGAATTAATGGATCTAGACAATAGAGCTGGAAAGTCCGGTGGTGGATTCTGTACATCATTTCCATCTTTAGAAAGACCATATATATTTGCTAATTTCAATGGAACTGATCATGATGTAACCGTTTTAACACATGAAGCTGGTCATGCATTTCAGTGTTATCAAAGCAGAAAACAACCGGTTAATAGATATTTGTGGCCAACATATGAAGCATGTGAAATTCACTCAATGAGTATGGAGTTCCTCACTTGGGATTGGATGCATTTATTTTTTAAAGAAGACACTGAAAAATTCTTATTTAAACATATCGCTGGTTCTCTAGCTTTTCTTCCTTACGGAGCATTAGTTGATCACTTCCAACATTGGGTATATGAAAATCCTAATGCTACGCCAAAAGAAAGAAAAAGTCAATGGCTAGAACTAGAAAAGATTTATCAACCTGGAAAAAATTACGATAATTTAGATTTCTTGAAAAATGGTGGATTCTGGCAAAAACAAGCTCATATTTATGAAATGCCTTTTTATTATATAGATTATACTCTTGCGCAAGTTTGTGCATTTCAGTTTTGGATTAGAATGCAAGAAGATAAAGAATCGGCATGGCAAGACTATTTAAAACTTTGTAAAGCTGGAGGGTCAATGTCATTTCTTGATCTAGTTAAACTAGCAAATATAAAATCTCCGTTTGATCCAAAAGTTTTTAAAGAAGTTGCTAATAAAATTAATGATTGGTTAGAACAAAACAGTTTATAAAACTAACAACCATTCAGAAGGTTAGATTTTAGTGAACCATCTTTATTATAGAATTTAATATTTTCTATACCTAAAATAATTGTAGACTCTGATATTTTATATCCGTCAAAATCATAATATATCCACTTCCCTGTTTTCTGACTATATACACCACTATTTCTATAATCGTACTTTCCTTTAGACTCAATATTTCCATTGAGATGAAATGAATGCCAATATCCAGACATTTTACCATTTAAGTAAAAACCTTCAGTCATCATTATTCCATTTTTGTAATAATATCTACAAGACCCTTCTCTAATTCCATCTTTATAATGAACTTGAGATAATATTTCACCATTATCCCAATACTCTATTTTTACCTCGGACTGAGAAAAAACAAAAAATGAAGATAATAAAAAAAAGAATATAATATATTTCATAAATATAAATATACAAAAAAGCCCTACTTATTACTAAGAAGGGCTTTTTTATTAAAATCGGCGACGACCTACTCTCCCAGATATCACTCTAGTACCATCGGCGCAACTAGGCTTAACTACTCTGTTCGAAATGGGAAGAGGTGGGCACTAGTGCAATAGTCACCATAAAACTATATGTTTATGACATAAATCGTAATGAATATATATATTTAATCTTCAAAGTCTACGGGTAATTAGTATCACTCGGCTTTGACATTTCTGTCTTTACACCTGTGACCTATCAACGTCATCGTCTATAACGACCCTTAAAAGAAATCTAATCTTGAGATGAGTTTCGTGCTTAGATGCTTTCAGCGCTTATCTCATCCGAAC
>Ga0257126_1001365_pt1 | contig 17758 bp, 13 predicted proteins | sample SI060_120mmetaG_FD_190151 | JGI IMG/M metagenome (GOLD analysis project Ga0257126, IMG submission 190151) | Marine microbial communities from Saanich Inlet, British Columbia, Canada - SI060_120m | ecosystem: Environmental > Aquatic > Marine > Inlet | place: Canada: British Columbia | collected... | reverse complement strand
AAAAAAGTAATACCCTTCATGCATGAGATGCTTCTGTTTCTATGTGAGATAGAAATGAATGGCGTAAAGGTTGACTTAGACGCGCTTGAGGAAGTTGAGCGTGAGTTTGAAGCTGAGAAGGAGATATTAGAGAAGCGGCTGAATGAGATCGTTGAAATGGTAATGGGTGATACACCTATTAACCTAAATTCCGGCGCGGACATGACCAAGGTGGTCTACTCGCGTGAGGTAATCAGCCGGGAAGCTCACCAACAGACCTTTAACATCGGAACTAACGAGGCTGGTAAGTCACTCAGGCCACCTTTTATGACCCAATCCCAGTTTGTTGATGCTGTCAGGGCAACCACTAAAATCGTTTACAAGACTAGGGCTATTAAGTGCCATGACTGCAACGGCATGGGTTCGATACAGAAATACAAAGTCAAAACCAAAATAAAGCTGGGTAAGAAGTACCGGGTTCAGACTGACGAACCTTATAAGAACAGGACTAAGTGCAAGACCTGTACGGGCGCTGGTGCAATTTACCAAAGTACGGGCGTTGCCGCTGGCCTGAGAATGTCACCTAGTTCCGCTTTCGACGCCAGCATAAATGGTTTTAAGACTGATAAGGAAACCATCAAAGGCCTTATACTTCAGGCAGAGCGTAAGAAGAATGACGTAGCAGTAGAGTTTCTGACTAAGATCAGTCGGCTGAGTGCGCTGTCTGTGTATTTAGATAGCTTTGTGGCAGGTATCCAGCGAGGTACTAGAAACACGGGCTTCCTTCACGCCAACTTCAATCAGTGTGTAGCTGCCACTGGTAGGCTTTCCTCCGGCGGAGGGATGTCAATCAACCTACAAAATCAACCGAAGAGAGGTTTCCCGGTCAGGAAGTGTTTCATCAGTCGATTTGAAAACGGCACATGGATTGAATCCGACTACTCAAGCCTTGAATTTAGGACGGCTTGCGAACTGTCGAGAGATAGCCAAGGTCTTGCCGATATTCTTGAGGGCAAGGACATCCACAGACAGACCGCCAGTATATGTCTTAAAAAGCCAGCCTCTCATGTGACAAAGGATGAACGCCAAGGTCATAAGTGGGCATCGTTCCAACCCCTTTTTGGCGGTACAGGATTTGGTATGCCGGACCACATAAAGGCATACTTCGACAGGTTCTATAGTATATACGAAGGTATATACGGCTGGCATCAATCACTGATGACAGGAACACTCAAGAATGGAACTGTAGAGACACCTAGTGGCCGTCAATATTTCTGGCCTAATGTCGAGAGAACTAAGAACGGCAGGGTGACTAGTGCAACCCAAATTCTTAATTACCCGGTGCAGGGCTTCAGCGCCGATCTTGTGCAATTAGCCTGCATAAGAGCATTTAAACTGTTTAAACAAGCAGATTTACGCAGCAAACTTACTCTTACAGTCCACGATTCAATTTGTGTGGACACTCATCCAGATGAAATTGAGCAAGTAAAATCTATCCTGACTGAGGCCATGACAGGTGTAGGGGAAGAGGCTGAGAAGCGGTTTGGGTACAAGACAATTGTGCCTTTCGACATAGAAATCAGCGGCGGACCAAATTGGCTAGAGCAACAGGAATATGCTTGATTACGCCACCTAACTGTCGTATAATGAGAGACCAAATTGAGGAAGAGTTATGACTGAACTAGTAGTACAAGAAAACGGCTTATCGTTAGCAGAAATTAGCGCACAACTAGGCGCTGCCTCAACATCAACAGGGCCGAGCATCCCTGCGTTGGGTATGAATTATGATGGAGAGAATGGGCCAATGGGTGCATTCTTTTTGAAGACCGGGCAAGATAATGTATATGCCACAGAGAATGTAAGGTTTCGTGCCTTTAGTAACCACATTCAATTCCAGCATTGGGGTGATGACAATTCATTAGTCAATAAATCTTTGCTTATAAAAAATATCCGCGACGAAGCTAGAGATCAGCTTGGTGGTATTATGTGTGGGATGCCTACTTACGAGCAATCTATTCAGATGACTCCTGAACAGAAGGAAAAGTATAAAGGTATCGACAGATATAGAATTGTACGGGGTCTGATAAATTATACAGGTAAAACGTCAGACGGGCGGGAGATTACCCTTGAGAACCAGCCTTGTATTTTATCTGTTAAGCGCAAGAACTATGGGCCGTTTTATCATGATGTTTTAAAGAAGTTGCCGCAAGGAATGAACTTGTGGGATTTTGAAAGCATCTTGTCAAAGGAAACACTGACAAATTCTTATGGTAAGAAGTTCTATGTTATGCGCTTCCATCCTACGTTTAACAGTCCGATCCCTATGGATCAGCTTACTTACGACAGCCTCGCTCACGTTACAAATCTAATTACCTCAGAGAACAAGCGCATCGAGGAACAGTATCGTGAAGCAATAGAACAGAAAGATGACCTAGCTGAAGCTGATCGTATCATGGATGCTGTAGATACTCTCGCCGAAGACTACCGCGTATAATGGGTATAATAGAAAATATGTCTAATGAGGAGTACCATTCACAGAATGGTATTTCTTCAACCGCAGTTAAGTCGGTATTTAAAAAGTCTCTTGCCCACTGGAAGGGCGAGAAACGCAGACAGACGGCAGCTTTCTCTATGGGGTCAGCGGTACACGCCCTCTTACTAGAAGAAGATCGTAACCTTGTTGTCAAAGGCCCAAAGACTAGGAAGTCTAAAGGTTTTACTGAGTTGGAAGAGAATGCTGGTCCTGATCAGATTGTCCTGACTGAAGTAGAATACCATGTAGCCAATCGTATGGCGACAGAGACACTGAAGAACCCTGTGTGCAAGAAGGCTTTGCGCCACAAGGATCGTCAAAATGAAGTCTCTATCTTCGCAGAGTGTGAACGCACTGGGCTAGTGCTGAAGACTAGACCAGACCTCTACATACCCTCAGAGGGGGCTGTGTACGATGTTAAGACCACCCAAGACGCTAGTCCTCAAGGCTTTGCTAAAGAGTGTTGGAAGTACTCCTACGACATACAAGCAGCATTCTACATTTATACCTGTCGAATGGCGGGTATTTCTGTGGATAAATTTAAGTTCATTGCCGTGGAAAAAGCGGCCCCCTATGCCAGCCATATGCATATCGTAAGCCCTAACTTATTGGATAATGCTACCGAGAATATGCACAAGGTGTTGGCTACAATAAAAGAGGCAACCGATAAGGAAGATTTTGGCACGGGCTGGGGCGAGTATTCGATCCTTGAACTCCCCAAGTGGCGATAAAAACCTCAAGTGCCAAGGCGAAGGGCCGAAGACATCAGCAATGGGTTAGGGATAAGATACTATCCCTGTTTCCTAAAGCACTCCTCCCCGACGATGTCAGAAGCACTTCTATGGGTGCTGGCGGCGAAGACGTACAACTTAGTCCCGCCGCCAGACGCCTATTTCCATATTCAATCGAATGCAAAGCGTTCAAGTCATTCGCCATCTACAAGGTGATGGATCAGGCGGCAGAGAACTGCCCCAAGGGTGCAGAGCCAATAGCTATAATTAAGGGTGACCGTCAAAAGCCCTTAGCTGTTATGGACGCGGAGCATTTTTTCAAACTAACGAAAAAAGGCAAGAAATGAAACTTCCTGATAATACAATTCAAATTACTATGACCGTAGATCAAGACGATGATCTTCTTGAGGTGTCTTTAAATGAGAGCCTTAGCTCTTCGATGTCTGACGAACAGGAAACCTTCTACTTAGACCTGTGCAACGGTCTGATGGCTAAACTGAATACAACTCTTGAGGAGTTTGTAATCACGGGCAGGCTTTTGCGTAGAATATCTATGCTGGAAGATGAACTCTATGAAGACAGGGACGGCCTAGAAGTAACCTTTGAGCCTTCTGAAGAGCTTCTGGATGCCATGCGTCTAAGTTCAGATGATAACGTATTAGCTTTTAAGAAGAAGCTACACTGATGGCTGCGGATATGGTGAACAGCCCGTCCCACTACAATCATACCATTGAGTGCATCGACGCCATGAAGGCTATGACTGAAGGCGGTACAATACCCCCTAAAATCTTAGTAACTCCGCATCAGGCGCACTGTTGGCAGACTGTTTTTAAGTACCTCTGGAGATGGCCATACAAAAACGGCCTAGAAGATCTCAAAAAATGCCGCTGGTACTTAGATCGATTGATTCAGGAGATAGAAAAATGATTACACAGGAGGATATTGACGCCTTTAAAGTATACAACCCGCCTTTATCTACCATGCAGCAACTTGTGACTGACTTTGCCCTACGCATGGATCAACCTATCAACCAGCCGTGGCCCAAAGATAAAGCCCTAGCGGATTTTCGCTGGAGCTTAATTGAAGAGGAATACGGTGAGGCTTTTGATGAAAACCGTAACCGAAATAATCCCGAAAATATGTTTAAGGAACTGATGGATATTTTGATTACCGTATTTGGTTGCTGCGTGACGTTTGGGTGGGATGCAGAAGAAGGCTTCCGCTTAGTTATGGCCTCAAACATGAGCAAATTAGGCGTAGATGGTAAACCTTTAAAGGACGCTTCAGGGAAAGTTCTAAAAGGACCGAATTATAAACCAGCAAATTTAAAACACTTAGTGGAGACCAATTAATGGATAACTATTTACCAACCGATTACCAAACCTTTATTGCAACCAGCCGTTACGCACGGTGGATTGAGGAAGAAGGTCGCCGGGAGACTTGGGGTGAGACAGTATCTCGCTACATGGAAAACATTGTAAAACCTGTTGCGGGTGACGATAGCTACATAAAAGATATCGAGCAGGCTATCCTCAGTCTGGAGGTAATGCCCAGTATGCGGTCACTGATGACAGCGGGTCCAGCGGCAGCGCGGGATAACACCTGTATGTACAATTGTAGCTACCTAGCCGTAGATGACCCTAAGTCCTTCGATGAGGCTATGTTCATCTTGTTGTGTGGAACTGGGGTGGGCTTTAGTGTAGAGCGTCAGTGCATCGATAAACTCCCTGAAGTCCCTACACTCTTCGATAGCGACACTATCGTCATGGTTAAGGACAGTAAGGAGGGCTGGGCTAAGGCTTTCAGACAAGTTCTGGCACTCCTCTGGGCTGGTGAAATTCCTAAGTGGAATGTTGATAAGGTACGGCCAGCGGGGGCGCGGCTTAAAACCTTTGGGGGTAGGGCATCTGGACCCGCTCCTCTGATCGATCTGTTTAACTTTGCAGTTAGCACTTTTAAGGAAGCACAAGGTCGTAAACTGTCTTCGATTGAGTGCCATGACCTCATGTGTAAGGTCGGTGAAATAGTAGTCGTAGGTGGTGTGCGCCGTAGTGCTATGATTTCGTTAAGTAATCTATCAGATGACCGTATGCGCCACGCCAAGAGCGGTAAGTGGTATGAGCAAAATCCGCATCGAGGGCTGGCTAACAATTCTGTGGCCTACTCTGAGAAGCCTGACAGTATGTCATTTATGCGTGAGTGGATGGCTCTGGTGGAGTCTGGTTCAGGTGAACGGGGCATCTTCAATCGACAGGCAGCAAAGGTGCAGGCAGGTCTAAATGGTCGCCGCAAATCAGATGCAGAATTTGGTACAAACCCTTGTTCTGAAATAATTTTATTACCAAGTCAGTTTTGCAACCTCAGTGAAGTAGTAATCCGGGCTACAGATACGCTGAAAGACTTAGAACGGAAGGTACGCCTAGCTACGATCTTAGGTACTATACAGGCTACCTATACAAAGTTTCCCTACTTACGGAAGATATGGGAAAAGAATACCTCAGATGAGCGTCTGCTTGGTGTCAGCCTCACAGGTATTATGGATAACCCTCTAATGACTACCGCTAATAGTGGACTTGATAAAACTTTGAGGCATTTAAAAGATGTTGCTATTAACACTAATGCTGAGTGGGCTGAACGCCTTGGCATCCCTGTCGCTGCTGCTATCACTTGCGTTAAGCCTTCCGGCACGGTTTCACAACTTGTTGATTCCGCCTCTGGTATTCATGCTAGGCACAGCCCCTATTATATTCGTACTGTTCGTGGTGATAACAAAGACCCACTAACACAGTTTATGATAGATCAAGGCATTCCCAATGAGCCAGAAGCATTTAAGCCTGAACAGACTACCGTGTTTAGTTTTCCAGTAAAATCTCCAGAGGGGGCAGTATGTACCCCAGACACCACTGCGATTGAACAGTTGAAGATGTGGTTGATGTATCAACGACATTGGGCGGAACATAAACCTAGCGTGACTATCAACGTCAAAAAAAATGAGTGGTTTGATGTGGGAACATTTGTTTATAAGAATTTTGATGAAATGAGTGGGGTTAGCTTTCTGCCATTTGCTGAACATACTTACCAGCAACCACCGTACCAAGATTGTTCTAAAACTGACTATGAAACTCTCCTATCTGTTATGCCTGAAAAGATTAATTGGGCGGACTTATCGAACTACGAAAAGGAAGATACTACTGTCTCTATGCAGACTATGGCGTGTAGTGGAGACAGTTGTGAATTAGTAGATATCTCTGCTTAAATATCTTATTTTCTTATAAAAAAAGCCCCCAGATCACTTGACCTGAGAGCATAAAAATACTAAATTAATTCTCGAATAGGGCTAAAGATTGGTCGCCTTGTTCGTTGGTTGGAAACCCCTGCTTTGGTTGGCGGGGGTTTCTTCATTACTGGATACCCAAACCCATCATTTGATCGTCTATGCTTACTGTTGGGTTTGTCTGATCTTGAGTATTACCTGTGACGGCACTGGGATAGGCAGTGCGCATAGTACTCATACTTTCTCCTACTTTATTGACCGCAGCGGATGATGCGGCAGACACTGAGCCTGAGATACCTAGTTCTTTCAACCTCAACGAATACTCTTTTGCAGATTGGAACGCGGTCTTCCTTAGTGTCGGGTTTTTGGAGAACATACTGGCAAGCAGCTTCGGCTGTTTAAGTAGATTTTGCATTTCTACAGCCTGTTTACCTAAAGGAAACTGATCGATGTATTTCTTGAAGAATGCAGAACCAATGGCCGCTGCCTGTAGGCTGGCATTACCAGAGCCAAACAGTACACCAGCGTTAGCACCAGCTAGTCGAGCAATGTTTTTCTGGATGTCTGGGGTCTCTGCAATAGCTCTATCAAAGATCTTAGGATCTCGTATACTCTTTTCAATTACCAATCCTTCGCTGAGTAGGTTAACTATAGCTTCCATCTCACTAGCTTCTAGAATGCCGTTGCTTACCATGACATCTAATACGTTGACATCTCCCTTGCGCCCACTGACAGGCTTTAAAAGGTTTTCAGATATCTTGAGCATATCAGGGCTACCATCACTTTTAACGGCACCTCTAAATAACTCATCCATTGCAGCGTTTCGGAAATCTATTTTAGAGTCAGGAGTAATAGCTTCCTTAGCCAACTTACTAAAAGTTTCTATTGGGGTGTTTGTAGCGAGAGCCTGACCAATAGCCTCTGGTAGCTTCTCGTTGTTAGCAGCCAAGCTTAGGTCTTCCACAAGTCTGTCGGCAGTTCTTTGTGCATCATGTATGGATAGTATATCATCCCGAAGGTTAGGGAACTCAGCAATCAGCTTCTGGTTATTTTCCATAAAGGTGGTCAAAGCTTCCGGCGTAATGACATTGTCTATGCCAGCAAGCTCTCTAACCTTACCTCGTAGAAACTCTTCCTGCGCTGCCGACATATCATCCCCTAGACTTATAGGAGTATTGTCAGCCTCAGTAGTAAGGGCTTGCTGGTTAGGATCACCGCCTTCGTTTAGGACAAACTCTTCGTCAGGGGCTTCCGCATTATTACGATTATAGGTAGCTCCTTCGGGACGATTAAACATCTCATCCAATCTTGAGCCGTCTTGAGAACCTTCGGGAGGGAATATTACTGTGCCATCGTCGGTAGTAAATCCTTCTCCAGCTTGTCCTGTTGGATAAGAAGTATTCTCTGGGTAAATTACACCTTCATTAGTGGCTACACCTCTACCGCCTGTGGGACCACCCTCTGGGGCAGGTAAACTTCCAGCATCTGCATCAGCCGCATCACGGGCGCGTATTGCGTCTACACCGGGAGCTACTTCGTCGGGGAACTCAGAGGCCTCTCGTAAGTCTTGAAACTTGTTGTTGGCCTGATCTCCTCCGGCATTGAAACCTTCTTCAAGTAGTTCACTATCTCTAATACTTGTACCGCCAAGCTTCTCGGTTGAGAGAGCATCTTTAGTAAAATACCTAGTAAACCTTTTGTTAAGCTGAACACTAAATCCACGGGCTAGGTCAACGGCATCCCCGGCAGCACCTTCCAGCTTATTAAGCTCATCGATACCTGCACCAGCAAGTTCATCGAATAGACCTGCTTGGAAGTAGTCATCTGAAGCACCAGCCTTCCTTGAGTTGGAAAGCATAATAGAACGGAACTTTAAAATTTCGGATACGGAAAGACCTTTACCAGATTTAATTTTCTGGCTCATTGCATTGATGGCCTCATCAATCTGACCGCCGCCAGCAATGGTCATACCATCCAAAAGCTTATCACTATAGATTTTATCAATGACTTCTGAGATGGCGTCACCAGATACTACCTGACCACCGTCTATGCGGCCCCATAGATAAGTCTCCATCTCACGCATATTGGTTTTTGCGCTAAACAAAGTCTTCTGCGCCAATACGGATGCAGCCGCTTTGTCTGAACCCATTACAGCCTTCATAGCTTCTGCTACATTACCAGTGGCGTTGGCTAGGGTAGCATCAATCATAGAGGAGTAGGCCCGTGTCCTGAGTGCCTGTGCAGCGGCAGTGTTACCTGCCCGTGCCAGTAATTCAGATACCTCCAGAATACCTGAGATAGCTTCATTAGCTGTATTCATGGTTTCTTGTCTAAACTGAGGGCTTTGTCCCATCATCTCTTTTTGCATCGACTGCAATACGGGATTTGTAGTTAGATTACCTACGGACATACGGCCTACTGCTTCAGGAGTATTTTCCCCAAGCGCCAGCGCAGCTTCAATATCTGAGCGCATACGTTCAACTGTATACAACTCAGCCTCTGCCCTGAGAGAGTTTGCTAGTTCAGTATCTCCGTTTTTAGCAGCGACTTCCGCCTCTTTTAATAAAGAAGTTCTACCCTGATCTGCGGCCTTTAGAATTTGTTCATATGCACCCATACGGGCGGCATCACTACTTAGACCCTTCATAACCTGATTACCTAAAGATTTTACTCCTTGGTAAGCCATAGAAGCGGGGCTGTATTTTGCGATAGTAGGGGCGTTACCGCCTACGAGAGCGCCCAGTATTTCTGCACCAGCCATCACATAGGGATTGTCTCCAAAGTCCAGTACCTCTGCGGTGGCGGCTGCACTAGCTGCACCTGTAGTGGCTGCGGCTTCCCCGGTTAAGAACGCCTTGGGATTATTGCGAATGCCCTGCATCATAGGATTAGAAAGACCAATCCCTGACTTCGCGGCTTTTAAAGCAATTGCTGTTGGAGCTAGATTTTCCCCAACAACCCGTCCCGCAGTATAGTACCCCCGGTATTGATCTGGGACTTCTTCTCGGCTGACATATTTAGTCTCAGGAAGACCTACGGCTCTTTCCACTGGATTAACGACAGCTTCTATACCGCTGCGTATTGACTCGGCTCCACCAAATGGTTTGGTGCTGGAGAACAAGTAGTCTTCTGGATTAGTACTTAATTCTGTACCTGCCGCATAGTTAATGCCCTTACGCACACCACCTTCAATGGCTTGTTGTGTAGAATTTAATATATCTACAGGTAAGCCGATCAAGTTAGTTAGACCTGTACCTGCACCCGCTATAGCGGCCTCTGCGCCACTGTCGATGTCAACCCTAATTTGCTTGCCTGAAGTGATAAAGTCTAAGAGATCACTGGAACTAACTCCCGCTTCTATCGCAGCCTGTAGGTCTAATACATCTTCGTTTACGTTGAGTGTCCCACCACCATCCTTGACTAGGATATCTAATATTTCCTGATCACTAGCTCCATCTGATCTAAACTTTTTAATCAGGCCCACATCTATTTCATTTGCCATTAGTCGGTTTCTCCAGATGTTTTATTTGGGGTTGATATAAAGGAGTTAGGCAGAGCAACTGGCTCAACTGAACCCTCAAAGGCCTCCAACACCGTAAGATATGTTTTCTCTAATTCCTTCAAAGAAGCTCTGGTGATCGTACTCTGAGAAATTTGAGCTTTTGCAACTGTGTTAGACTTGAGCGCCTTGTCGAGAAGTTTTAGACTTGTTTGAATACTACGAAGAGTTTCTACAGTCTTGTTCCTAGCTTCAATTGGACCCTCAAACACACGGGCGGGTTCAGGTAGAGTTGCAATAATTTGTTGCTTGTTCCAAACACTATCTCGCAAACCTCCAGCGGTAGCGGCTGCTAGGTTGATAAGAGTATTCAGGCGAAGATTACTCATAAAGGTAATTGCTTTGTTTTGCTCGGCTCTAAATTCTGCCCCAAATATATCACCAGCTTTACCTGCAAGCTTGTTAAGCGCACCACCCAGACCAAATGCTCCTTCTAGGCCTGTTAAGTCTTCTACTTGTATTTTAAAGGACTCATTGTTCTGTACTTCAGCGGCGGTGAAAGTAATTTGCTCACCATTTACTGTCAGTGTTAAGCCGTCTTCTTTCCAGTTAGGGTTAAATTGGCTGTACACTGCATCAAGGCTGTCCAAATTGCTTTGTTGTCCCGTGGAATTTTCAGAGGAAACTTGCTCAGAAGTACCCTGACTGATGTCGATGACTATAGGCTGACCTGCAAAGTTGGTAGATACTTTAAGTACACCGTTTTTAATTTGCGCGGCAGTCTTACGATCAATTCCTAGATCTGCCATAATCTGGGCGGTATCATCTAGTTTAATTGCGCTCCAACCATCTGCCTCTAATTCATCCTGTTTTTGTTGATCTAAAACATCCTGTTCTTGGCCGTCTTTATAATATTTACGCTTAATATATTTTTGCTCTGGGCCGGGATTAACCTTACTAAACCCAAGACCTAAATATTTATTTAAGTCATCTATATTATCAACATTTATCGACTGCCGTCCGTTATACAGCATAACATTACCAAAATCTTTTGGTCTAGGTAGCTCTTCAACGGTGAAGCCTTGGTCAAGTCTTTCATTCAAATCGGCTTGAGTGAAGACCTTTACCTTACCTCCTGTATTATTATCGAAAACAAATCGTGGCTGGAAACCCTTTCCGTGATTAGCAGGTTTTTCAGGTAGATAACCTTTGTCTAAATAAATTTTTTCCTGTGCTTCGTCTCTGGGCGTAATTTCTGCCCCGTCTAAATAAAGAGTTTGTCTTACAAAATCTGGTTTGTCCGCAGGTTGAATTTTAACAAACCCGTCGGCCAAAGCTTCTGTTAAGTCTTGTGCAGTTTTAACTTCAAAAGAACGGCCATCTGGATGGTACATTTTTCTTTCAATAAACGGTACAGGATTACCCGGCTTTTCGCGGGACCACTCTGGGCTTTGTTGATATTGCTGTGCCATTTCCGCATCGGTAGCTACTACAGTTGCGCCGTCTTTTCCATAAAATGGTATGTCTTTAAAGTCTTTCTTGGCCGCAGGCTCTATCGTTTCAAAGCCTTGTGAGCGAAGATCTGCTTCTTCTTCTGCATTTCGGGGTGTAGACTTTCTACCATCGGGATGGAACATTTCTGTCCCAATATAATCTTTGGCTTCAGTCAGAGAAGCAAGTCTACGTTCTAGCTCTGCCCTACGTTCTGAAGTAATAGAGGAGTCACTAAGCTCAAAGCGAACTTCATCAAGCGCCATACTTAGTACGTCTTTTCCTCGGCTACCGCCAAATTCTATAGTACCTGCACCTTTTTCCTGTTTAAGTATCTCTTGCGTCTGCTTATCCACATCGCTCTCAGGCAACATATCAAATGGAACTTCGCCGGGAGCTACTTCCATAGATGGCACAGTACCTTCACTGTAAGTGCTATACTGCTTCATATGAGCGTCTAAATCAGCGAAGTCGGTAAATTTTCCACCCTTAATTACACTCATAATTGCAGATTTATTTTGGGGACTAGCATCTTGCCCAGTACTCGTAAAATAGAAGTTTGCTAGTTGCTCACGCTCTCTTTCGAGCTTATCCTCGGCATCCTGCTTGGCCTTAGTAGCCCGTGCAGCAACCCTAGCTTCCTGACGTTTAACTCGCTCTTCCTGACGCTTCTCTTCGTCCTGCTTTTTTAAGCCGTAAGCTAATTCATCTACAAAACCCTGAAAAGGATTTGTCTTCTTTTTGTAGCCGCCTGAAGCTATACCTGCGCGTACTTTTGCGGCCTCTGTCTTAAAGCTCATCTTCAGGCTCCTCTTCTACCATAGCACCAAGCATAGCCGCCTGTTCGTCTTCCGGTGCTGCTACTGTATCAGGTCGGGTCATTAGACCCTCTACAGGAGCCTCTGGGGACGCCTCAGTAGCTGCTTCGTCTGTCTGTGGGGTTGGTTCAGGGTTAGATGCATCCATAAGCCCTATAGAGGCTCTTAGAAGGGTAGGGGTGAGTACAACCCGGTCCTTATCCTCAATGCCCATCTCATACTTAATTCCTACATCCTTAGCGGCTATCTCAATATAACGGGCTAAAGGTCCAGCAATGAGAATGGCTAGGTCGATACCTATCTTACCTTTGCTGATGGCTTGTAGAAGAAGCGTGGAGACAACTGTAGTGATGTGGGCGTCTATGCCCAACATAGCATATACTACTTCAATTTGTTCTGGCTCATCGATCTTATCAATCATGTAGCCTACAGCTTCATCGTAATCGACTAAGTCGGGTGGCCTATGCCAAGAATAATTTCGGGTGTCTGCCGTAAAATTTGCGCCGGGAATAGGAGCCTCAAACCTCATCTTCCATCTCCTCTTCCTTAGCCTTCTTGCTATCCGTAGGTTCTTCCAACAAATCTTCTTCTAATTCGTCAAAGTACTCAGGGGTGAAGAACAAGCCTTCTTCACTTATCTGACTTGTGTTCATGGGCATCTTGCCCTTCATAAACATTTTGATTGATTTCTTGATTGCTTCATCAAATGTCATTGTTAATCATCCCATAATTTACCCGAAGATATCCGTTGTGATCCTCGACTACGGCTTTCGGATGCGTCTTCTGCACCTCTTGCGCTAGTACTCCAAAGGGAGGGAATTGGTCGGCTCCAACTCGTTTGCCTTCAGTATTCCAATCCCAAGTATAAAAATTAATACCTTTCAAAGTATCATAGTGCTGAATGTTTTCTTTCAGCCTAACGTCTGATGTGGGTAGAAGGTTTTTTAGCCAGCTTGCGCCTGTGCTGGTTCCTAAGAAAGCGCCACTTAATTGCAGTATGCTATCCATAAATCCGCCACCGGAAGACTGACCCGACTGCGCGGTCATCTGTGCGGTCAACAATCTAAGCTCACGCTCCATATCGTTGTCGGTAGTCTTCCAGATTAAATCTAGTATGCTATCTGTGCTATCCCAAAGCCTATTCTGGGCTTCCTGTGTTATGTCGAGGGAGGCTTTCACATCCGCTGTATGGGCATCAACCATTATCTGATTATTGGAAGTCTCTACGGTCTGCCGCCACTTAGCATTACTTCTGTCAATTTCATTTTGAAAAGTTACATTAAACTTTTGGCGGTCATTCTTCATGTCCGAATTATACTGCGCAGCGTCATTAGTTTCGCCTGCATTAAACTTCTTTAAGGCATTCATCTCAGATGAGTTGTGACGCTGTGCCGATACTGCAAGTTCACCCCAAAACTTATTAGCGTCATTTTCATTATCTGCCGTAAACAAACGCTGTGCATTGATAGCGGCAGTATTATCGAACAGGGACTGAACATAGGCGGCTCGGTTTATTACCTCTGCCTGTTGCTCGTTAGTTAAGTTCTCTAGGTCCATCTGCATAAAGTTTTTGGCGTTTTGTATTGCCGCCTGTGTCTTAACGTCTACATTGTTCATCTCAAGGTTAGATAAAACATTAGCCTTGTTGATTACGGCTTGCTGACGGTTGTCTAGATTTTTGATGGTCAGCGTTTGGAAAAAACTTGCATCCTGTTCGGCCACTCCCAGAGTAGCTTCCATAATTGCATTACTAAAAGCTGCCGTTGCCGCAGTACCTGATATACCATTGAAGGCTACAGATTTTGAGGCATCTCGGTGCATAGACTGCGCCCAAGCGGGTATAGTCGGATTTCCGTTAGAGTCTTTAAACTCTTCCGATATAATCTTCATTTGACCTAAGACAGTAGCCTTAGCATCGGTGTAGTTGCCTTCACCTAACTTCTGGGCAAACAACTTCCCTGATACCGTACTTGTATCAATCACAGAACTAATGTTCTGATAGGCAAAATCATTTAGAGCTTCACCTAGTACACTGCGTGTGCCGTCTGCATTTACACCAGTGGCCGCACCCTCAATGTCGGTAATGAGGTCATTGGCATCTACTATTGCATCATCACTTACCGTCCCAGTGACTGCGGTTACCATTTCTTTGTCAGTAAGCTCTGACATCTGGGCGTCATAAGTAACTGTGTCTGGTTGCACTACGTCTGCTACTGTGACTGCATCGCCTGTAGAAACGGCAGTGTACCCATCATTTTCACCTAGACTGTACCTCGGATCATTGGGGTCTAGAAGTGTACCTTCCGCAGTTGCATCGATGTTTGGCATAATGTCTGCCAGTTTAAGACCCCTATCATCTAAAAACTTATTGGGGTCTTCAATTATAGCCGCCATGTCTTCTTGTGACTGTATAAGTCCGGCTGTTTTAGCCATCTCCAGTACTTCGTCGGAATTGGTTTCTACATTACTAGGGGGTTCTGTAGCAGCGTTATCTTCGGCCTCTGCCAAAAGCGCATCGGCTTCGTCATCGTTGCCCTGATCTCGGAGATCTTGAGCCATTGTTGCGTAGCGAGTAGTTGATTGGTCATACCCTTCAGTGCCGGGATAGTTACCATTTGCATCCTGTGTTAATTTATCAACAACCTTACCGTCTATAATCTCAACTTCGTAGGGCTGCCCAAGAAAGTTGTAGGAATAAGACATCCCGCCTTCGCCAGCTTTGGTATATATTTGACGCCCACCAATTACACTGCCATTTTTAATGTCGGCCTCTGGATCAAGGCCATTTACCCAGCCCATGAGTTTACCAGCTACAGTAGCCACTGCCGTCACGGGTGACGCAAATCCTAGAATGGAAGCTATTGTGCCGGGGGCTGAACCCGTTGGTATAAAGTCGTTATTTGTATTACCTGAAATGTTATCGGAATTACTGGTAGTGTCGTTTGCAGAACCTGTGTAGCCCTTACCATCATTGTCAGAAGAAGTCCCAAAGCTGCCATCAGAGTTTTGCTGGACTACCGTACCTGCATTATCACCGCTGTCATACGTCAATGTGCCGCTTACATAGGATGCGCCATCATTAGGAGTAAATGTATTTGCTACGCTTTCCGTAAAACTGTTACCGCCGCCAAATGTGTTTGCCCAGAAACTCATCAGATTTTATCCTTTTCCTCATTACATCTACGGATACGATCCCGCAGGTAGATGTAGTTTTTTACAGCCTCATCGATTGCCGTAGATGCGGCAGGAAGACTTTCTAATTCATCAGCTAGTTGGTTGTTGAACCGCTCATCGTACTGCGCAATTTGAGGGCAGTATATTTCAAGCTGGGTTCTATAGACCGTTTTCGCGCAACCTGTCAGTGACAGAGCGGCGGTCAGTAAGAGTATCACTCTCATTTTCAGACATCGCCTTGTAAAAATCAGACGCCTTTTTTTGCGCCTGTAGTTCATCAGTCAGTACTTTATTCTTCTCTTTTGCCCGTCCTTTGATCTGACCAAAGACGTAGATAATGGGCAGGGCCAATGCTAAAGTGGCAATGATGTACATTTTAATCTTGCCAAATATGAACATTAATGGACGCCTTCTTTGTTGTCTTTGAAACGAGCGTATGCAGCCAATGCGATCCCGCCGATTGCACACACCAAGAAGATTGTTTTGAGCATAGGGGCGTAAGCTACCAGCCCCTGCATTTGACCTGCTACTTCGTTCATTGCAGTAGCCGCCCCAGCGATCCCGGCCCCCGCCATTGTCTTGGACTTAGCAAGAGATTTAGGAGCCTCTGCGGTAGGTTTCTGAACCATCTGTGGCCCACCTTCATCCGAAGGCAACTGAGCGTCACGGGAGAAGATAGCAGCCTCTGCGGTACGGCGGCGTGTTAGCCCACGAAGCGGTGTTAGTTTGCCGTCAACACGGGCTTTATTCCACCGCATGATCTGTTCAGGGCATTCGTCATACTTTCCGCTGTTCAGGCGCTTCAGCAAAGTTGATGATCTGAACGCACCACCGCCTAAATTGAATACAAATGAGGTCAAGGAATCGTACTGAGATTGAGTTAAAGGTACATTAACGTACTTCTTAACAATCTTGCCGTGTTCCTCTAAGTCCTCAATCAGACGCATTTCGGCATATTCTTTAGTCCACTTAACTCCAGAGCGCACCCCTTTGGTCGCCCCAAATCCGCAAGTCCACTTTCCTGCGGGGCAGCGATAGGCATGTACCATCCCATCGTCTTTTACTTTGTGTAGACCTTCAAACTTTTTAACAAGTTCTACGCAATCTTTAGATACTGTTGTTGGATGCATGATTTACCTCGTAGTTGCAAACGGCGAGGCAAAACCTGTTTCAGGCGCTCCTGCCGACATAGCTGGGCTTAAATTGCCCATAGATACATTTGCTCCCTGAAGTGTAGCCAATTGAGACAAGTTATTTAGTGTTCTGTTAATATTCATAACTTGATCACCCACACGGCTACCTTGTGCGTCGAAAGACCGTAGTAGTAAGTTACCTTTGTCATCCATTGCTCTTGAAACGGTTGTTCCGTTTTCTAAAACTGAGTTCTGTATTAAGTTGCCCTGATCATCAAAAGATTGTTCTAGTTGTTTAAATTCATTACGCATATTCATATCTAAGTCGGTTTGTTCAGCGGCTATACCTGCTAAGTTGCGAGTTTGCGTATCCAACTTCTTATCTTGCTGCGAGAAGCCTCTAGAAATTGCCTGAAGTTCAGTGTTTGTGGCTTCCTCAGATTGATCAAAGCGTTTATCTAGCTGGCCCATTAGTGACCGTTCGTAAGCTTCTGCGTTGCCCAACATTGTTTCAACGTCCATGGATACGGCACTTATCTCATTCCCGTTTATATCCAGCTTTCTTTCAATGACATTGCCTTGATCATCTAGCGCACGGGAAATTGTGTTACCTTGGGCGTCAATAGAATTAGCAATTAAGTTCCCGTTCTCATCAAATGCGTTGACAAGCTTATTATACTGATCAGCGGTTTCCACACCCAAGGAATCTGCGGTGCTTTGTATAAGTTCTCTCACGTTTCCTAGTCGGGTATTAAAGTTTTCCTGTGTAATCTGATCTTCCATAGAGGAAGTCGCAAAACCTGTGCCTACCGCACTTCCAAGCGTTTCAAACCCCGCATCAATACCCGTTCCTAACGTACCAATATTTCGGGATATGTTACCTTGGTTGACTGCGGAAGCTTGGGCAAAATCACCAATATCAGAACGCAGGCGGTCTGTTTGATTTGCCTGTGCTGATGCTAAGTCCGATCTAGCGGAATTTGCCAAGGTAGTATCTTGTCCATATCGATCCACATAACTATCAAAACTAGATTTAAAGTCATCCTGACCACTCTGAAGAGCGTCTTGGTTAGCCAGACTCTGCCCAGCATAAATATCCGCAGTGTTTGACATAGTAGCTAAGTTA
>Ga0257126_1001362_pt1 | contig 17769 bp, 18 predicted proteins | sample SI060_120mmetaG_FD_190151 | JGI IMG/M metagenome (GOLD analysis project Ga0257126, IMG submission 190151) | Marine microbial communities from Saanich Inlet, British Columbia, Canada - SI060_120m | ecosystem: Environmental > Aquatic > Marine > Inlet | place: Canada: British Columbia | collected... | reverse complement strand
TTTGTTCATAATTGCTTTGATTATAGATTAGATTATTGGTTTCAAAACACTCGTTAATAAAACTTTACTTTTTTTTAAGTGGAACTTCATATTAAATAATATGTCCATGAAGCTTAAATTTTTAAACTATTTTTAAAAATTGTGGTAAATTTAATATTGTTTTATCAGGTGTGCTAATAAAGATTACATTTTATTATTTATTAGCTCTCTTTTTAGGGCATTTTTTTTAATCAAAGCGTAAACAATCTTTAGGATGATGATGCAAAGATGTTTTTGTTTAACGTTTTTATAGGAGGGTTTTAAATATGTTAAATCCATCAGATTACGTTGGGGTTACCTTTTGGCTGCTTTCTGCTGCTATGGTTGCTGCGACATTTTTTTTCTGGGTTGAGAGAGATAGAGCTGTAGGTAAATGGAAGACCTCACTTACAGTAGCTGCAATGGTTACAGGTATTGCTGCTATTCACTATTTTTACATGCGTGGTGTTTGGATTGATACTGGAAGTTCACCTACAGTATTTAGGTACGTAGACTGGTTACTTACAGTTCCACTTCAAATTGTAGAGTTCTATTTAATTCTTGCTGCGATAGCAGTTGTTTCTATATCCGTTTTCTGGCGTTTACTTATTGCTTCTGTAGTTATGTTAGTTGCAGGCTATATTGGTGAAGTGAGTGCAATGGGAGACGGTGGTAGCTTATGGTCTGGTTTCTGGATCGGTATGGTTGCATGGTTATACATCATCTGGGAAGTATTTAAAGGTGAAGCTAGCCAAATTAGTGCAAGCAAAGGTACTGCGGCAAGTAAGAAAGCATTTAATGCGTTACGATTAATTGTGACTGTTGGTTGGGCTATTTATCCAATTGGTTACTATCTTGGGTACACAGGCAGCGCTGATGCCGGTACTCTAAACATCGTATATAACTTAGCTGACTTTGTTAACAAGATTGCCTTCGGTGTAGTAATCTGGGCAGCAGCTACATCAGGTGCAAAAGCCAAGTAATTTTTGAACCTGTAGTGTAATATTAAGAACGCGTCATTTATGGCGCGTTTTTTTTAATATTTTTTTAAGGTGATATGCAAGTAGCTGACTACAATTTACTTTATAACTCTTTATCTTTTGCAATTGCCACATTTGGTGCAAGTACCGTATTTTTTTTCTGCCAAAGATCACAAGTTGCACCTGCTTATAAGACCTCACTGACTCTTGCTGGCTTAGTTTGCTTGATCGCCCTCTATCACTATTTTAGAATATTCGAAAGCTTCAATGATGCCTATATATTTCAAGATGGCCTAGTGAAAGAAACTGGTGGGCAATTGAATGTTAGCTATCGTTATGTTGGTTGGCTTTTAACCGTCCCATTACTATTGCTTGAGCTCGTCTTAGTCATCAGGCTTACAAGAGAAGAAACATTTTCTGTGGGGACAAAATTAACTGTTGCAGCAATTATTATGGTGCTCTTGGGCTACTCTGGAGAGGGTTTAGTCGATACCAATCAAATACAAGAGAGATGGGTATATTGGTCACTAGCAATGCTACCTTTTTTGTACATTCTTTATTACCTGATCATAAAATTAAAACACCCTATATCAAAACAACCGAAAAATGTTCGTAGCCTGGTCAGTAATGCAAGATGGCTGCTTATCCTATCTTGGACAATTTACCCTATTGTTTATTTACTTCCAATATTTGATCCTAGCACCTCCTACATAAATCTTCAGATTGGCTATACAGTAGCAGATATATTTTCACTCGCTTTATTTGGCGTTATGATTTATTTAATCGCTCAAAGAAAGTCGGATATTGGAGCCTAAAAGTTAATTAAAAAAATAATCAATTATGAAAAAATATTGGGATGATTTTTTTGTGCCGCCTGAGGCAGATCAATTTTTAGACAAGGTAAAAATTGATTTTGCAAAAAGTTTCGAAGTTAATGATGAGTTTTTATCTGCATGGCTATCACACCACGGAGAATCCCAAGGAAAATGGTTGAGAGCCAGGCTAGCACTTGCGACAGGCGGTTTATTGGGAATTTCATCTCAAACTTATATTAATTGGGCAGTTGTATGTGAGTTAATTCATAGCGCCTCCCTGCTACATGACGATGTATGTGATCAAGACAATCTCAGACGTGGTCAAACGAGTTTATGGAAGGAATTTGGTATTCCGGCTGCTATCTGCACAGGAGACTATTTAATTGCAGAGTCCTTCAGAAAAATTACAGAAATAGAGCAGGGTTGGCACCAAACTATCTTATTGAAGCTTCTTTCATACTCGGTAAAAGAAATAATTTTTGGGCAATCAAAAGATATAAGTATTAGCCCCTATAAAATGACATGGGATCAATATACAAAGATGGCGACGAATAAAACTGCGCCCTTTATCGCCCTTCCTATGATGGGTATGTTTAACTGTAATGAATGTTCAAAGGCTGAATGTGAAGGACTTCAAGAATCTTCTGATATCCTCGGGCTCTCCTACCAGTGGCTAAATGATTTGGAAAATTTAATTGGCATCGATCAAGATAAATTTACAGATATATACAATAACCATCCCAATGGGATGATAATAAATATCTTACAAGACATAGATGAATCCGAAAAAATTGAAATTATCAAAGATCCAAGCACTCTTATAAAGCACTTAAATGAAATTGCTTTTAAAAACCAAAAAAATATGATCAAAAATCTACTAAATGATGCGAAAAGTCATTTCCATAGGGTGCCCAAAGTGATCGAGCCTGTATTGATATCGATTTATAGTGAAATTAGCTTGAGAATGAAAAACTTAGATAAGGTTAAAAATTGAAACAAGCTGCAGTTATTGGAGGTGGTTTTGGAGGGATCGCTGCCGCCCTCAGGCTCCGTTCAAGAGGTATTGATGTAACTCTATATGAGAGACTTGATGCATTAGGTGGACGCGCTCAAGTATTCAAAAAAAATAGTTATATTCATGATGCGGGCCCCACTGTTATCACGGCGCCTTATTTATTTTATGAATTGTTTGAATTGTTCGGAGAAAAACTCGATGATTATTTAGAGTTTCGACCCCTAGACCCTTGGTATAGATTTAACTTCAATGACCAAACACAATTTGACTATGGCCCTAACCGTGAAAAAATGCTCTCTCAAATTGAAAAAATTTCACCTAATGATGTTGGCGGTTATTTAAAAATGCTTAAAGAAGCAAATACAATATTTGAGTTAGGATACCAAAAATTAGCTGGGTACCCTTTTCACAAACTTATGACAATGATTAAATATGCTCCTGCCATTATTAAAATGAGGGGCTACGAATCCGTATATACCTTTGTATCAAGATACCTAGAACACCCTAATTTAAGGCAAGCATTTTCAATCCAACCATTGTTGGTTGGCGGTAATCCATTCCAAACATCATCTATCTATGCCCTCATTCATTCCCTGGAGCAAAAATGGGGGATATATTTCTGTATGGGAGGCACAGGTAAACTTGTTAAGGAGCTTGAAAAGCTAATGTTAAGACAGGGTATTAAAATAAAATATCAACATGATGTTGAGCATTTATCAACCAGGAATAATGAAATTTCAGAGCTTCATTTCACAAATGGTCATAGTGAGAAGCTTGATATTGTTGTCAGCAATGCTGACCCCATTCAAGTATCAACCGAACTCATCGGTAGAAAAAAAATATCGCTTCATAACGCATTTGTTAATAAGTTTGCGAAGCACTCTATGGGTCTTTTTGTCTTATTTTTTGGATCAAAAAAACAATATAAAAATGTTGCTCATCACACAATCTGGATGGGACCAAGGTATAAGGGGCTCCTAGAAGATATTTTTGACCACCATAAGCTAGCTGACGATTTCTCTATTTATCTCCATCGACCCACCTGCACTGATACATCATTCGCACCTAAGGGACATGACAGCTATTACGCACTCGTCCCGGTCCCGAACCTAAAAGGGAATCAAAATTGGGATAAAATAAAAGAAAAGTTTGCAAATAATATCCTTGATGCTTTGGGAAAGACTATCATGCCGGGAATAAAAGAAAATGCGAGAGACATTTTTTCAATGACGCCAAAGGACTTCAAGTCCAACTATAGAACACCCTTCGGAAGTGGCTTTTCAATAGCCCCTATTTTAAGGCAATCAGCATGGTTTCGAACTCATAACCAAGATGGGAAGTATAAAAATTTATTTTATGTGGGTGCAGGCACCCATCCAGGTGCTGGTGTACCTGGTGTGATTAATTCAGCAAAGGCAGTTGAAAAAATATTATACCCATGAACAATCATTCAAAAGTCATGCAGGAGCATGGTAAGTCCTTTTTTTGGGCTTCATGGTTTTTGGATAAAAATACAGCAAATAAATTGTTTGCCGTTTATGCATTCTGTCGCAGGCTGGATGATCTTGTTGACACATCAAACAGAAACTCTGAGGCTAAAGAAGAAATTGCTAAAGTAATCTCACTTACAAATAATAGTCAATATAAAGAAACATTCGAAGAATTTAAGAGTCTCGATAGCAAGCTTCACCCAAGACAAGATATCATAATTGAATTCCTAAAAGGGCAATTAAGCGATCTAGACTTTAGGCAACCAAATGATCTTGGAGAACTTTTAAAGTATTGTTATCGCGTTGCAGGTGTTGTTGGCCTAATGATTTGTGATGTTCTAGATATACATGATTCGAAGCTACGATATTTTGCCATTGATTTTGGTATTGCGATGCAATTAACTAACATATGTCGTGATATAAAAGAGGATGCTCAAATTGGTAGAATATATTTGCCTAAGAATGAAACTATCTCACTAGGAATAAATAATTTTAGATCGCCATCAAATACTGACCTAATAATAATTAACAGCTCAAGAAACAAACTAATTAAATTAGCTGATGAATATTACCAAAGTGGTATATGTGGAATCAATCAGCTACCCAAAAAAATTAAAAGGTCATTTATGGTGGCATCAAATATTTATCAGGGTATTGGTCACAAGATATTAAAAAAAAGATACTCTTTCAATGAACAAAGAGTATATCTCAGTAAATTTGAAAAGCTTGAGCTTACAATTAAAACTTTTCTTAGGCGCTCAAAATTTATTGAAAAACCTATGCATGAAAAAAAATTACATGCCTCACTACAAAATCTCCCGGATATAGATCTTTAATGAAAACTGAATATGACATCATCGTCATTGGAGCTGGACTATCTAGCCTTATGTTCTTGTCAAAGATGATAAGCAAAAAATCAAAATTATCAATTCTTGTTTTAGAGCAAAAAGATTCAATTGTCCGTAATCAATCATTTTGTATATGGGAAGGTCCTGGTCTAATTAATATTGAAAAAGAATTCAAACTTAAGGCAAAACATCGGTGGGATAAGATATTAATTGAGAACAATAAAGAAAAAATTAAAAAAAATATTCACCCCTATCACTATGTTTGTCATGATGGACACTCAACCCTAAAGAAACTTTCAAGACAATTAAATGCAAAGGTAAAAATTTTATATGCATCAAAGGTGACAAGAATAAATCAGATAGATGAAAAAATTCAAGTTACTAGCTCTGAGGGAAATTTCTACTCTAAATACCTAATTGATAGTAGACCCAAGATAGAGAAAAATGAAATTAAGTCTGATTACATGCAACAAGCATTTATTGGTAACGAAATTGAAGTTAGATCCAATTATTTTAATAAAGATGAGGCAACCATAATGTCTTTTTCAAAAAATAAAACTGAAACAGAATTTATTTATCAATTGCCCTTCACAAAAAAAAGAGCACTTGTTGAAACAACTTTATTTTCTTCAAATCCTAATTTAACAAAACTCCAACAAAAACATACAAGAAATTTGAAAAAATATGGGAACTATAAAATACTAAAGAGTGAAAGAGGCATTATCCCTATGGCAGTAGTCGAAGCTAAAGCAAACAAAAGAATAATGAAGATTGGTACCAGTGCTGGCATGGTGAGAGCTTCGTCTGGATACTCGATGAGAAAAATTGCAAATTGGATATCAAACCATAAGGGTAAAACTATAAAGAAAAATAATTTATTATCTTTTAGATATGCTCCAAATCCGTTGCTTGATTTTTTTGATAGAATTTTCCTTAGGGTTATTAAAGATTATCCAAATAAAAGCCCCGATTTATTTTTCAATCTTTTTAATCAATCAAACCATAAATCACTCATTAAATTTTTATCAGATAAACCTTCATGGTTAGATATTATAAATATCATCATGAGCATGCCAAAAAGATTGATGCTCAAGGGTCTCTTGAAGAAGAAATGAATAAGATTCTAAAACATCAAATATTCGTCATCATGAGTGGTCTTGTCATGTTGTCTTTATATTTTTTTCTTTTACCAACGACTCATTTAAATTTAGACTTTACCCTTCTTTCAAAGGCAAACCCTATTCTGTTAATTTCATTTCTATTGATAAGCACATTGGGAATCAGTCATGGTGCATTTGATGGCAAAATAATTTGGGAGAGTGGAAGTAAGAAAAATGCCTTCATACTTTACTTAATCTACATATCAATTTCTCTATTCGGGCTTATGTTATGGCTTATCTCCCCTACCCTGGGGCTATTTATTTTGCTTGCGATATCAACTATCCATTTTGGACATTCAGACCTTGCTTACATGGACAACAAACAAAAATATTTAAAATATAGCTGGGGTCTTTCTATGACATTTATGCCAGTGTTATTTCATCACGCAAGTGTTTCTGAAATATTTTATTTGCTAACAGACAGTGATGTTATCTCTTCTTCACTTGGTTTTTTAAAGTACCTTATCTCATTAAACCTGATACTTTTAACTAGCTATGTAATGTTTAATCTTTTTAAAATAAAAGATAAAACTTATTTCCTGCTAACTGGGGAGCTGACCATAATGATAATATTAGGTTACTACCTACATCCATTAGTCTGGTTTGCGTTTTATTTTTGTATATTGCATGGAATCAGAGCGCTAATTAACTACAATTTTAATTTCTTCTCCGATATGCTTTGGCTATTACTATTCACTGCCCCCATTACCCTGATAATTATTTACATGAATTTGGGCCTAAGTCTTGAAGGGTTTTTAATTGTCTTTCCAATCCTCGCATGCCTTACAATAGCGCACATGCTTTTACCGAAAATAATCAGTTTTTCAAAAACTAAAGTAATCTAACACCATAGCTTCTCATATGAGCCATATGGATCATAGGTTGATTTCTGTTTTTGGATATTAAAATGCCTACCTCCTCGAGGATCTGTCCCATGACCTGCAATATAGGCCCAATTACAATGATTACTAGAAACATCATAATCAATAAGCTGAGATTCAAACCAAGCGGCTCCTGCTCTCCAGTCGCATGATAATTCGTTAACTAAATAGCTTGCGACAATCTGGCGCATTCTGTTGGAAAGAAAACCTGTCTCCTTTAGCTCTTTCATTCCTGCATTTATGAAATTACTATCAGTTCTTCCTTCCTTCCATAACTCAAAATTTTCATCAGAATGACACACTTTTTCATCTGATAAACCTAGTCCATACCTATGAAATATTTTTTTCCCATACTTCTTGAAGATAAGCTTAAAGTACTCTCTCCAGAGTAATTCAAAGAATATCCAATGGGTGCTCTCATTTTTTATTACATTTGATTCGTAACTCAATAAAAAATCATAAACTTGTCTAGCAGAGATATAACCACTAGCTAACCACGGTGAAAATTTTGTTGAAAAGTCTATCCCCATTAATTCATTTCTTGTTTTTTTATAAGTAGAGGGTTTATTTGAGCTAAAATAGGCCTCTAGGAATGCAAAGCCTTTCTCCTCCCCGCCAAAAAATCTATCCTCAGAAATTGGAAAGGAACTCTTTGGGTAGCTCATTTGCTCCATTTCAATTTCATTTGACGCCTCATCAACAATTGATTTAATTGCATTTATTCTTTGGTTGATTAGTGAGGGCTTAATAGGCTTAACCTCTCGTGATTCAATTTCTTTTCTAAACCTTGTAAATACATCGGGGAGCTCGTTTAAGTTAAAGGGGATTTGATCATTTAAAAACAAACCTGATTGATAATAAGAATATAAATCAACTTTATGCCCTCTCAACCTTATTTCTTGATCAAGCTCTTCATGAGAATCAATAGACTCGCAGTAGATACGATCAATATGGAATTTTTCTACAAGCTTAAGTAATCCATCCACTGTGTCGTCTAAATAATAATTCATGGAATGTCCGTAATTGCTAAGCTTCTCTTGTAAAGCATTGAGGCCTTGGGATAAATATAACTTTCTGTGTGGCCCCATGCGGGAGAACCCCCACTCGGTATCCTTGAAGCTCTGCACATCTTGCATGTAAACGAATAAAATCTCATCAGAAGATTCAATTGCTTCATTTAATGAAAGATTGTCTATTACTCTCAGATCATTTCTAAACCAATATATTGACTTCATATGAACTTAAACTCTAAGATTTATTTTTTTTGAGATTAATAATTATAAGATAGTTTGTAAGCTCAAAAATATTTTTGGGAGGAGGCCAACATTACATGAATATTTTGCATGATCCATGCCACTTGGAATGTCGGCCTCATATGAACCTGTATAAATCTATTAATTACAAATTAGGCTATTTTATTTGAGAAAAGTACTCTGAAAATCTACCCTTACCTGCTGCAAATTTACCCTCAATTTTTTTACCTTCGGAAGTAGCCTCGCCCAGGTTTGAGCTTGGATCTCCAACTACAACCAACCCAACCATACCGAACATTTCGTGAGGTGTGCATTTGTAGCCATAGACTCCTTCAGTTTCAAACTTTACTGATATTGAAACCTCGCCTGCCTCTTTCGTTAATTTACCCTCCCACGGCGACGCACCCTTGGGGAGCATATTGTTGATAGAAGCAGAGTTATGCATTGCATCCCCTGTCCATGTGACGGTATCTCCTTTTTGAATTTTTATCACAGCGGGCTCAAAAACAAACATATCTGGTGCCTTACCGTTAAGCATTTTTACTTGATGATCTTTTGCCATAACCGTTCCTATAGAAAAAGTTAAAATTAAGGCAAGTAAATTTTTAAAAAACATTTTGTATTCTCCAATTTGTGTATATTAAATATTCAAACTTGTTTCTATTTGTGATGACTACCAATAATTAAAAAGGTTCTTTTATTTAAAAGATTAGAAAAACCTTTTAATGAATAAAAGCTTAATTGTGGATAGTTAGCGATTTAGTAAATATGGTGGAGAGATAAAGATAGTGGCGGAAGAGGTGAACTCCGAAGTCAAACTTAATACAGTCTAACAACATCTAGTAAAGCCCTTTCTAACGCCTGTTAACATTACTTCTCTGTCTTGTATAGTCTGACATAGTCTAGTATAATCTAACACATAACCGTATATCGAAACGTATATCAAACTGGAAACCGTATATCAATATGGCTAAACAGAACCTACTTAATAATCTTACTGTAAAGAACGCCACTTGTCCAAAGGGGAAGCTTCATAAGGATTTTAGTGATGGCGGTAATTTACTCCACCGTAGATATGCAGATGGTAGAAAGGCTTGGATAGTTAGATTGTATAAAGACGGAAAGGGATACGCTAGAGGTGTTGGAAGCTACCCTACTGTATCTTTAGCAGAAGCTAGACAATCTAGGGACTTATACAAGAAGCTATGGGAACAAGGCATAGACCCAATGATTGCTAAACTGAAAGACAAAAATAGTATCACCAATCAAACAGATCTTACCTTTGATAAAGCTTACAACATCTACCTTACTAAAAAGGTAGTCCCTAACCTATCTGATAAGACTATTAAGCGTACAAAAGAATTTTATGAGAAGTACCTGAAAGCTTCATTAGGCAAACTTCCATTAATAGATGTAAATGATGAAATCCTATTATCAGTATTAGAAAAGGTACATAGCAAAGCACCTAGTTCAGCTATGAAAGTTAAGAGCCTAGTAAATCAAATCTTTATCCATATGAAAGAGAAAAGAATGTTTAAGGGGGCTAACCCTACCCTTGAACTAAAAGGTAATAGCTTAATTGCCCCACCCAAAACAAACCACTTCTCTCACCTTGCAGAACATAGAGTAGGTGAGTTCCTTAATGCGTTAGATAAAGATAGGAAATCAAGTTTAATTATTCAAACATTCTTATATGTTGTTATGGTAACTGGCTTAAGAACTGGGTCTCTAGCTAATGCCAAATGGTCATGGCTTGATAGCAAGACTAATACATTGCATATACCTAGTTTGCATATGAAAGGTAGAGTGAGCTTTAGATGCCCCCTCCCCACCCAAGCTATAGTAAAACTGAATGCCTTAAAGACTTTTCTTAACGGTAAGAGTAAAGACTATATCTTTGAGGGTAATAAAGGTAAGCCGATATCAGACGCAACTGCTAGATTATGTTTGCAAAGATTAACGGGTGATAAGACAACGGTGCATGGATTTAGAACACTCTTTAATATAGTCGTATCCAAGATGAATAAATTTGAGATTGAGAAGATAGAATCACAATTAACCCATGCCTTTACTTCAACTGATATTAGAAAAGTTTATATGGGTAAAGAAGATTATTTAGAAGATAGAAGAAAGATTGTCCAAGCCTATGAAGATTGGTGCGATAAGCAATAATAATTATTTAACTTCTATACCCCAATACCTTTTGAGGTTTTTAATCTGCCCTTTAGTCCACTTTATATCATTTGTTTTATTCTTTATTTGTTTCTCCATACGCCAATTTACATAGCCTTGTAGTCGCCACATTTCTTTTTCTCTGAACTGTTTTCGCATTTGTTGGGCAGTTAATTTAGTAACTTGATATTCATTGATTTCCACTACCTTTGAAACTTTGTGAAGGCTAGCTCCATCAGAGTTTAATAACCCATCTGTTATTTGAAATATATACTTTGGTGGATTAGTTTCATCAAGACCACTTCCCCCTGAAACTTCACCTTTATATTTGTAAGCTACATCAGGACTTTTACCCTTTATTATTTCTTCTTCTGCATGATTTAAAAAACTGTGGAGTTCTGGTGGAATTCTTTCAGGCATACCTTTTTCTATCATAGACTTCTTAAACTTAAGTAATGTTTGAATATCTTTTGGAGTAGTACCATTAGGTGTTTGGAGGTTGCGAAGTGAGTCATACACCCTAACTGCTTCAATAATTTCATGGTCTTGAATCTCATTAATGCTAGTATCTATGGACTCTCTAAACCTTCTTAAAGAGAGTATTCCCCATGCTCTAGTGTTATACCATTCATTCAAATAGTCTTCACTTGATGTAATAAATTTAATCATATTTTTTTGGTATTCATAAAGATTCCTAACTACCAACATAGCTATTTCTCATTGATAAAATCATTACAAGAATAGCCAATACATATCAGTTAGTACTTAATTAATTTTATTCTCTGATTGTGTTTGGTCAAGTAATTTTATAAACAATTTGGAGTTAACAATGGAAGAGAGAAAGCCTAGAACTAAAGTAACAAAACAAATGGAAGATTGTTATTACAGAGCAGATGAAGTTGCAAAATATTTGAGTATGGGTCTATCAACTGTTTGGGATAAATCAAAACATAATAAAGATGATTTTCCATCAGGTAGAAAGATATCGGAAAGAATCTCGGTTTGGAGAAAGTCTGATTTAGATGATTGGGTAAATAGAAATGATGAAAGCTAAAAACCTAATCAATAAGGAGTAACCCATTATGCAGTTAACAAAGGTAGATGGAATGAAACCACAAGGAAGGGCTTGGTATCCTAGTTTAGATGAGTTGCTATCGCCAATACTTCAGGTTGTCCAAAGAAAAGAAGATGCAAGTGGAACACTCTATGCAAAGGCAAAAGACAATTATAGAAAGAAAGAAAACATAGAGGAAATGTATGGCGTTGTTCTAGATATAGATAAGAGTCCAACTGATGTATTACCTATGCTTGTAGAAGCCTTACAGGGTTATCAGGGTTACATTAACACCACCTTTAGTCATGACCCAAGACATGAGAAGTATTGTTATAGAGCCTTTATTAAATCTGAATCAACAATTAAACCAGAAGATTATGAAGATGGATTTATAAACCTAGTTCATAGCAATCCAATATTATCTGAGCTGAAAGAGAAAGGAATTCTAGACATGTCTGCTAAAGATGTAGGTAGGTTTTTCTATGACTTCTCTTGCCCACCAAGTAGAGAAAATGACGCATATTTTCATGCACTAGAGGGTATGCCTTTAATACCTGATACCCATAAAAGAGAAAATACTGAATACTCAAGTGGTAACCAGTTAGCTAAACAACCTATAAACGAATTATTGAAAGGTTCAGTTGAGGGGACTCGTCATAATGACTGCATCCGTATCAGTGGTATGTTGTTTAACAAAGGAATGTCTTTACAGGATGTTATTCAACTCATGCTTGGTTGGAATACAAAATGCATACCTCCTAGAGTTGATAAAGAAGTTATTGATGAAGTTGAAAACATATACTCTAAATATCATTCTGATAATCCATTCACTGCTGAAGAGACTGTTATTGCTAGTGAAGCTGAGGATATTGAGTTTAAGTTTTTAGGGCGTGAAGATAGAGAAAATCTCCCCTCCGTAGATTGGTATATAGATAGGCTCTTTAGACATAAAGGCATTGGTTCTATTATTGGTCAAGAGAGAAATGGGAAGAGTTTTGTAGCTATTGATTTAGCTTGTCGTATATCAAGAGGAATGGATTTCTTTGGTCATGAGACTAGAGGTATGAAACCAGTTCTATATGTCCCTCTTGAAGATTGGAGTGGTATTAATTTAAGAATTAAGGGTTGGGAAAAATATCATGGTGTAGAAGCTAATGTAATTTTGTTACCTGAAGATACCAGTCTTGGTTTTTTAGATAGAGGGATGAAAGGCATTAATAAGTTTATAGGGGATTGTAAGAAACAAGGGTTTTCTGACGGAGTAATAATCTTTGATACTTTGCAATATCTCATAGAGGGCATGGACGAAAATGGTGCTAAAGATATGGGACTTGCAACTGGTTACTTTAAACATATGTCAAAGACACTTAATTCTTTCGTTATTTATGTGCATCACATAGGGAAGGATAAGGCAAAAGGAAGTAGAGGTTCCTCGGTATTAAATGCTTCTCTAGATACTCGTATTTCAGTTCACAACAATCATGATATTAAGATAGAGAAAGTTAAAGGTGCTAAAGATAATATTAACTATGGATACAGAACAGATCTTGTTGGAGAAGATGATGATGAGACTCTAGTCATAACCTCTACTGCAAAAGGTACTGATAAACGGAAGTATCCAAAAGGTAAATTACAACTCAAGGTGCTAGACCATATTAACAACTTCTTATTCAAGTTTAAGTTTGAGACTAGTGGTGTTGATGGTCCAATGATTCCCTATATCAACTTAGACACTTTACATAAAGAAATTGCAGAGTTGCTGAAAGGTGATGATGCAGATGGGAAGAAGTTGGTTAATCAAAGCCATAAGATTACAACAGAAGCAAGAAGACTGATTAGTGATTTAACAGGAAGTCCTTACCATTGTTTAAAGAAAGGTATTGATTCAAAGGGAGTTGAGTTTGTTCATAACAACCCAAACTAGAAACTATACCAACCCTTTATATAGGGTTTTGGTATTAGTAGTATTCAATTTCCTAAAAAGAACTAATAGTATCGTTTGGTATTTAGTATCCAATGTTCCAACTTCTTCTATAGGTAAATGGTTAATGAATAATATAGGCATCAAGACCCCCAAATATGCAATGTAAACAGATAAAGAAAAATGGAGAACAATGTAAGAATCATGGTGCTTATGGGTGTAAAACTTGTCGGTATCACGGAGCAAGAAGGATTAAATATGGTAAGGAAGCACCCAATTACAAAAATGGGGACTATACAAAATCTGTATTCGAGACTAGAAGGAGAATAAGAATGCTTACCTTCATAGGTAACAAACTAGGATTCCTTAAACGCAAGTTACGAGGAAGAAAAATATTAATACAAGGAGAAAAGATATGAAACAGAAAACACAATTTGAGAAGCACCCAAGCCCAATAAAATTCGAGAGAATTGGTAACGAATGGTATACATCAATAAGGTATAAAGTCGGTAAGGCTAAAGATGTCTTTAACAATCCGAATGACATAGAGTTTCAGACTCTAAAGAAATGTATTAATGAAGTGACGGTGACCACTGGAGACTGGGAAAGACTTACAGGTCAGGAAAGAGACTGTATGGAATAACAGATATCAAAATCCAACAAAATTGGGGTCAAACCAAGGGTCAGGCTGTGGTATAAAAGCAGAGGATGGTCCTGATCCGGGTGTAAATGCACCTAAAGAATATAAAGTTAACCCTACCTGTAGTAGGAAAAAAATAGCTTGTAAAGCCTCGGCGCTATTAGCGTTTGATCTTTGTTGTTGGGTTTTCATGGCTGCCGCGAGCTGTCTGCTTTGTTGATCTGCATTCGCTTGCCTTTGTATCTGCTGTTGCAGCAATTCTTTCAAAAATTCTAGGTAATAACTTTAATTTTTACGAATTTTAATGCGCTTTACGAAAATAAATAACAACTACAATCTTTAAATTTGATACTATAAGAATATGTATGTATATATCATAAAATGGTTTGCGGCACGCGTAGCTTTTTTCTTAGCAATTTTGTTAGTACTCCAGCCATTCCTTCATGCCCATATTGATGATGGCTATGCTATACATGGCAATGGATTCCATTTTGTGAATGAGCACGAGGAGGTTTTCAGTACAGAGAATTCTTCGAGCATTCTCTTATCTAATACGCCACATGCCTCACACATTATCTCAGTCGATTTAAGCGTTCGGGAAGGTATTGATGCTCTGTTATTTAGTGGCCCCATTCTTACTGCTTTATTAATTTCACTTTTTGTCCTAGCATTACAGTCGAACCACAGACTCAAATATGCATTTCTCTTAACGCCTAAAAATTCTCTCAAACAACGGCTACCTGCCTCGCGCGCACCTCCAACATTTTAAATTAAATTTGTCTGTAGCATTTGCTACCTGACAGTTAGGGAGTTTATTTAAGATTTAGGAGAGTACCATGCCATTTATATGTAAGTGTTTTTTAAAGCAATTTAGTGCTGCACTATTGCTGATTATATTCAGTCATTCTTCAAGAGGTGCGGAGTTAACAGAGCCACCCAAACTATTAATATTAGAGGTTGCCCTTGGATTGGCGATGGGTGCTAATCCAGAAATTTCAGTCGCTATGCGAGAGAAAGAAGCGACTGAAGGAGCAAGAATACAGGCTGGTGTGCGGCATAATCCTTATATTTCCTCTGAAATCCAAGATACACGAAGAGATACCCGACAAATAACGCTTCAGTTTAATCAAGAAATTGAATTAGGTAATAAACGTGAATCACGGTTAGCTCTTGCAGATATCTTGTATACAAAAGCGACGGCAGAATTAGATGCTTTGAAAGCCACGATTCATGCAAATACGGTCAATGCCTTTTATGAAGTGTTGGTGGCGCAAGAGCGTTTGGCTCTGAGCAAGTCCTCATTTGAGGTCGCTAATGCAGCTGTTAATGCTGCCACTAAGCGGGTTAACGCTGGCAAGAGTTCGCCAGTTGAGGAAACAAAATCTAACATTGCAGCATCTAGCGCAAAAATAGAGCTTAACCAATCAAATAGTCAGCTGAATAGCGCACGTAAACGACTTAGTGCGTTATGGGGTAATCCATTCCCTGTGTTTGAACAAGCTTACGGTGATGTGGAAAATATCCCACTAGTCCCAAGCTTCGAAAATTTGTTAGCCTTATTAGAAAACGCTCCAGCAATTGGGATTGCGAATTTAGAAGTTAGTGCCCGTGGTGGCTCGACTAAATTGGCACGTAGCCAATCGACACCCAATATTACAATCAGTGCTGGTATAGTCCATAATAATGAGCTTGGCTTAAATCAAGCATTAATCGGATTATCAGTCCCAATCCCACTATTTGATCACAACCAAGGCAACGTTCAAGAAGCTGTTAGTCTTCAATATAAAGCTCAAGATGAATTGATTGCATTAAAAAATCAACTCGCCACTAAGTTGGCTGGAGAGCATGAGCGCCTCAGTGTTGCAAGACTTAGCGCTATATCATTAAGTGAAGAAATATTGCCTGGTGCTCAAAATGCATTTGAAGCTGCGAACAAAGGGTTTAACGCCGGTAAATTTAATTTCTTAGATGTGCTTGATGCTCAGCGCACATTGTTTCAAGCTAAATCCCAATACATTCAAGTGTTGTTAGATGCACATCAAGCAATCGCAGAAATAGAAAGTATTTTAGGTCATGTAGTGACACATCCGGCCCAACAGGAAAAGGAGTAAATCATGTTATTTTTTAAAAAAAACAAACAAGCTGCAATCATTCTAGCTGTCATCGCCATAGGCTTAATCCTGGCTATACTCATACTAAACACTGAACAACATCAAGACACGCATCAAGAACTCAATCATACGGAAGAATCGATGCCTTCAAAAGCAAGCACTAGACCCCAGCACGGCGAACAAGAACATGATCACGAAAAAGACCATTTACTCGCTAAAGAAAGTGCGCCACATGACGAGCATGCAAATGGTGGTATATCCCAAGAAATTTTAAAGGGCCCACATGGTGGTAAGCTCTTTACACAAGATGAGTACAGTCTAGAAGTGACCATCTTTGAGCAAAACGTACCACCAGAACTTAGGATTTATACTTATCAAAATGGCAAAGCATTAAATCCTGAAACTTCAACGGTCACAGTGCAATTAAAGCGATTAGGTAAAAATCCCCAGATACTTCAGTTTCTGAAAGAAAATGACTATCTCAAAAGTGATGTCGTCGTTGAAGAACCGCATTCTTTTAGCGTAAGCATTGCGGCCCTTCATAATAATAAAACCTATCAATTTTCTTACGATCAATTCGAGGCGAGAGTGCAACTTAACGATAAGCAGCTTCTAGACAATAACATTGAGGTACTCACGGTTGGGCCTGCAAGCATTAAGTCTGTGCTGACCCTTCAGGGAGAAATTAAGCGCAATGCAGATAAAAGTGTGCAAGCTTTGTCACGTGTGAGTGGTTTTGTTGAATCGGTAAATGTTAACGCTGGTGACAAAGTTCGGAAAGGGGATGTATTGGCACGCATCTCTAGTCAAGAAATTGCTGATATGCGTAGCGAATTATTGGCAGCGCAAAAGCGTATGCACTTTGCTGAGTTGACTTATGAACGAGAGAAGCAGCTTTGGGAAGAAAAAATTTCTGCTAAGCAGGATTATTTAAAAGCGGAAAACGATTTACATCAAGAAAAAATTAACACCCAACAATTATTGCAAAGACTTGCCGTTATCGGTGCCAGCGCTAATAGCCAAAATCTAGCACACTACGAAATACGCTCGCCAATTGACGGCATAGTTACCAATAAGAAAATCAGTGAAGGCCAAGTAGTTAGTGAAAGAGAAATCCTTTATGAAATTTCTGATCTCTCAACCGTCTGGGTAGAAATGATGATATATGCTAAAGATATTAATATCGTTAAAGTTGGTCAAAAAGTTTCGATTAATGCGACTTCATTTGCAGCAGATGCTACTGGTGTTGTTGCTTATGTGAGCCCACTAGTAGGGTCACAATCCAGAACTGCAATGGCACGTGTGGTAATCGATAATAAAAATAGGACTTGGTTACCTGGCTTACCTGTGGATATTAATTTAACCACCGATGAAGTTATAGTGCCATTGGCTGTGTCGCTAGAAGGGATAC
>Ga0257126_1001358_pt1 | contig 17813 bp, 14 predicted proteins | sample SI060_120mmetaG_FD_190151 | JGI IMG/M metagenome (GOLD analysis project Ga0257126, IMG submission 190151) | Marine microbial communities from Saanich Inlet, British Columbia, Canada - SI060_120m | ecosystem: Environmental > Aquatic > Marine > Inlet | place: Canada: British Columbia | collected... | reverse complement strand
GTCTCTACGGAGAAGACGGTTAATATTATTAACCCTAATTCTTTCTGCCGGATCATCCGGCCAAATATTGTGCAAAAGAAAAGTTTTTCCTAACAATGGAGAAAAGGATTCCTGTAAGTTACCCCTAAACACACTCTTATTTCCTAAGAGAGTAAGATCACCAGGCTGTACTTGAAATTTCATTTTACTTCCAATTCGTCCGGGGAGTTTTTCTGCTAACTCGTTGCTTCTGGCTAGTAGTTCAATTTGAGCCGTGCTGTTATTGGAGTCCAATAAAATGACCTTTCCCCTGATATTGCTTCCAGTTAAATTTACATTTTTTTTGCCAATCTCGCTGTCAGCGCATGAGGTTAGCAAAATAAGGAAACCAAATAAAAACCGAAACCTGAAAACTAAAAGCCATGAATACATACATGAAATTACTTAAACATGGTTGTAGCTTAGGCAATTCCAAAGGGAATTTAATCTAAGCATTTTTCAAAACTTCAGGCTGATTGGAAAGGTTTGTATCATTAAATCGCCAATTCATTTTTCGTCTACAGAATTACCAAATTTAATTTTACTTAACAAAATATCTGTTAAGGTGTCTGTAGAGATGTATTAGATAAACTAACGATCAATATTTTTAAAGTTATACCCTTGCTTGTCTCTGCTGAAAATATAGATTTATAGTTTACAAATAACCCCTTATTTTGTGAATAGCATTAAAGACATTTCTGCCAAGACTGACGCCTCGCACATCGAAAGCCCGTCAACTCTTTCTGTGCATGGTCTTTGGGAACTGACAAAACCGCGCCTTAGCATGCTTTCTGTATTTACTGCATCACTTGGTTATTTGGTTCATTATCCGCTCAACCCTGACTTAATTGTCTTTTGTGCACTTACTATCGGTACTGCTCTTGCAGCCGGTGGTGCTGCTGCATTAAACCAATGGATGGAGAAAGATGAAGATCTACTCATGCCAAGAACTGCGAATCGACCTATTCCAGCCAAACTGGTCGAACCTGAGTTTGCTCTCGTTTTTGGAGTTATCCTATCTTCCATCGGCCTTGCTATTCTTTGGATTGGCACAAATCCATGGGCCTGCGCACTTACTTTACTCACTTTAGTTGTTTATTTGCTTTTCTACACTCCCCTCAAAAAGAAATCACCTTACGCAACAGAAGTTGGTGCTATTTCTGGTGCCCTCCCACCCCTTATCGGTTGGGTTGCAGCATCTGGTGAACCTTCCACTTACGGTTGGATTTTATTCGGTATCCTCTTCACATGGCAATTACCCCATTTCATGGCAATTGCTTGGAATTTTCGTCAAGACTATCAGACCGGCGGGTTCAAATTACAGGATCTAGGAAATCCTAACGGCTTTCACTTGGCCCGTAAAAGTTTAATATACACTATTTTACTTACTGGATTTGTTTTTTCCCCATACTTTATCCAATCAAGTCAGCCCCAACCAGGTGTTCTTTATTTTGTTTCTGCTTGCTTATTGTCATTATACATTCTTATCCCGGCTACCAATTTTTTATTATCAAACAATCGGGATAAATCAGCCAGGAAGCTGTTTTTCGTAACTATCATATATTTGCCACTTTTACTCGCCATACTCGTCATTGATCGTTTTCTTTGATATTTCTTGAACTATGAAAAAATTGCTAACTAAAATATTTAGCCTATCTGTCAAAATACTCCCTGTACTTCTCATTGCAGTGAGTGGTTGCTCACGAATTGACCACAAGCAGTCAGCACTCGACCCAAAAGGCTTGGTATCACAAAACCAATACGATATTTTCATGCTTTCGGTTTGGATTACCATATTCCTTTTCTGTGCAGTTGGTGGATGCCTTCTTTATGTCTTGTGGAAGTATCGTGCCAAATCACCTGAAGAAGCGATGGAAGTACCTGCCCAATCTCATGGTAATTCAAAAGTTGAAATTTCTCTCATACTTGCATCAACTGTCATTCTTGTCATTCTCGCAATACCTACGCTTCAAGGAGTTGTCTTAATGAATAGACTTCCGGATCCAAATGATTCTCAAGCATTGGAAAAATATGACCTCAATAAAAGTGCCATTGAAGATGCAATTACTGTAAATGTCACTGGTAAACGTTTTTTTTGGGTTTTCGAATATCCTCAGTTTGGAATTGTCACAGCAAACGAGCTTGTTTTTCCTGCATCCAAGGCAGTTAGAGTTAACCTTCGAACTGAGGATGTTATTCACAGTTTTTGGTTACCTAAACTAGCCGGAAAAATGGATCTTATGCCTGGCCAAGAAAATTTTTTATGGTTTGTCGCCGATCAAAACAAGATTCTGACCAAAAAAGATTCTGAAGGTAAAACAATCAAAGTTTCATTAAATGAAGCTATGCCTTCGGTCTATGACGGCCAAATGAGAGAGAGAATTTTTGCGAAACAAAAATTCACGGATGAATTTGAAGCAGTTGGCGGCTTGTTCTACGGTCAATGTGCTGAGTACTGCGGAAATTCACACGCTTACATGTCTTTTCGTGCTCTCGCACAATCCGACGATGATTTTGATTCATGGGTTAAAAGTTTCCAGAACGCTCAAAATCCAAACAAACAACCTTCCGAGTACAACCCCGAAAAAGAATATTCGAAAGGCAGTGTGGTATCATTCCCGGATAATTCACTTGGAGAGTCTAATTCAAGGGAGTACCGAGCTGCTGTTAAAATAAACAAAGGCCAAGCTCCAAATCTCACCAAAAAAGGTTGGGAAAAAGCCCATTCAGATGATTATGAAATGGGGAAGCAATTATTCGCTTCTCTCCAGTGCGTTCAGTGCCACGCTATCAACCGAACAGGGCTAGGCTCAAAAGGGCCAAACTTAACTTTATTTGGAATTCGAACTTCCCTTGCTGCAGGGTGGATGAGAAATGATGAAGAAAACCTTTCTCAATGGCTTAAAAATTCAAACGAAGTTAAATTCGGTAATCTTATGTGGAATGGCGAAGGAGTTGATGATGATCACCCTCTACGTAATCTCGAAGATGACGATGTTAAAGTAAATCAATTAGTTGCCTATCTTTTAGGCCTTAAATAAAACTATACTCAACGACCAGTTCAATTTAACCAAGAAACACCATGGCAACTGAATCAATCAAATATGTTACCCCTGACTCTGATACCAAGATAGAAACAAAAGCTTTCCCCCGTCCCGGTCAGCACACAAAAGGAATTGTAAATTGGTTAACCACCATCGACCACAAGAAAATTGGTATTATGTATGGAGTAGCCGCTTTATTTTTCCTCATAATTGGGGGAATCGAAGCACTTCTTATTCGTTCTCAACTTTGGGATCATAATATGGATGTGCTTACTAACCGGCAGTACAATCAAATGTTCACTATGCATGGAACCACTATGGTCTTCCTTGTTATCATGCCTTTGAGTGCAGCGTTTTTTAATTTTATTATGCCCCTGCAAATCGGTGCTAGAGATGTGGCGTTCCCTCGGATGAACACACTTAGTCTTTGGTGCTTTATCGCAGGTGGTATCACCCTTAACCTAAGTTGGTTTTTCACTGGTGGCTCGCCCGCAATTGGTTGGTTTGGTTATGCCCCTCTAACGGACACGCGTTTTGCAGAAGTACTTGGAGATATGGGGCCCGACTTTTGGATTTTCTCACTTCAAATATTAGGTCTAGCATCCCTACTTGCATCGTTTAACTTCATCACAACGATCATTAACATGCGTGCTCCAGGAATGACTATGATGAGGTTGCCTGTATTCACCTGGATGACCCTCATAGTCAGTTTTCTTATCATTCTTGCCTTCCCAGCAATTACTATTGCCTTGGTAGAACTAATGTTTGATAGGACTTATGGGACCAATTTTTATGACTTTCTTGAAGGTGGTAAACCCCACCTTTGGCAGCACCTTTTTTGGATTTTCGGTCATCCAGAGGTTTACATTCTTATCCTACCAGCTATGGGTATTGTTTCAGAAATCATTCCCGTATTTTCTCGCAAGCCTCTATTTGGTTATGGCTTAATTATTTTTTCAGGGGCGATTATCGGCTTCATGGGGTTTGCAGTTTGGAGCCATCATATGTTCACCACCGGAATGGGAATTGTAGCCACATCAGCTTTTTCGATCCTCACTATGCTTATTGCTATACCAACCGGAATTAAAATCTTTAATTGGATCGGCACCATGTGGGGAGGTCGTATCCGCTTTGAAACTCCGATGCTCTTTGCACTTGGTTTTATAACTATGTTTATGGTCGGAGGATTCACGGGAATAATGCACTCATCCGTTCCTATTGATGCACAACATCAGGATTCCTACTTTGTAGTAGCCCACTTTCATTATGTTCTAATTGGGGGTGCCCTTTTTGGACTCTTTGCAGGGTTTTATTTTTGGCTTCCCAAACTTTCAGGCAAGATGCTAAACGAAAAACTTGGGAAATTTGTTTTCACTCTTATGTTCATCGGATTCAATCTTACCTTCTTTCCCATGCATTACTTAGGAATGATAGGCCAACCCCGTAGGACACATAGCTACAATGAGGGTCACGGCTTTGAGACATGGAATCAAATTGCAACTATCGGGGCCTTTATTCTCGGAGTGGGAATTGCGATTGGGGTTTACCAGTTTGTAACTGCAGCGTTTAACAAAAAACTAAAGCCTGCCGGAAAAAACCCGTGGGATGCCAGAACATTGGAATGGACCCTTTCCTCTCCGGTTAAAGAGTACAACTTTGCACGCACACCAATCATTAAATCCCGAGATCAAGCATGGGAAAACAATTACGGTCCTAAGGAAAATCATTCGGATAAAGAACCACTTGATGATCATGGAGTACACATGCCTGACAGATCATGGTACCCACTCGTGACTGCACTCGGTATATTTGGATTGGTTTTGGGTATGCTCTTCCATCAATCCGTCGATCTTAATACAGGAGAGATTATAAGAGACTACACATACGCCATTGCTGGTGGAGTCGTTGCAATTATTGGAATAATTATGTGGTCCATTGAAGGACCAGCCGGTTACCACCTCTTTCCTAAAGAATCTGAAGAATAAAATTAACACCTCCTTTCCAATTATTTTCGATTTATTATGAGTGAAGCATCTGCACACGCCCTTGATCACCACGAACCGGTAACCAGTACTGGGATTCATAACAAAAAAGTTCTTATGTGGGCTTTCCTTGGATCCGATTGCATGTTTTTTGGTACCCTTATCTCAACGCACTTAATTTACAGGAAGATTTCTGCCACAGTTGGGGGGAATTTTTTGGATATCCGTGATGTTTTTGATATCGAGCTTACCTCATTCAGTACATTTATCCTGCTTGCAAGTTCGCTATTTATGGCACTTGCCGTTTCTGCCATACATAAAGGCAACCTGACTAGCACGAGATGGATGCTTTTTGGTACAATTATTTTTGGGGCAATTTTTCTTGCTTGTCAGGTTTATGAATTTACCCACTTCGTTCACGCTCCGGGTAACGAACTCACTTTATCCAGTTATAGAGGAGAACCCCATGTATTTGGTTCAACTTTTTATGTCTTAACAGGAACCCATGGCACTCATGTCGCAATTGGAGTGTTTTGGCTTCTCGGTTGGCTTGCCTATTCCTTCACTGGGAAAATGAGCACTGCTGATGCTATGGATGTAGAATGTTGCGGACTTTATTGGCATTTCGTTGATATTGTCTGGATCATTATTTTTCCTGTCATTTATTTAATGGAATACGCGTTTTAACCCAGACTACACAACAATTATATCATTATGAGCGGACATTCTGAAGACCCGGTAGCTGAAGAAAGCAAAAGATTTTTTACCTTTTTTAATCTCTCCATGTTGCTGGTTGCTATTACCGGCATTGAAATAGTTATCATTTATGTTCAAACCTTTGACGGTGCAAGTATCATCGGCGTACTCTTTGCCACATCAATAATCAAATTTGTCGGTGTAATAACTTGGTTTATGCACTTAAGATGGGAGAAAATTTTAAATACGATCTTATTCCTAATGGGTCTAGTGATTGCAGTCTTTACTTATTTTGCGGTAATTTATATGGCGGATGATCCACCCGTTGTGGAGGAGTTTGTGGTATCCCCGTTGGAACATGATTGGAAGGCCGATGAAGAGTATCAAAAGGGAGATTATGTGAAGCATAAAAATGTTTTTTATGTTTCCAATATCGAGCAAAATTCTCCATCTATTGTTCCTGGAGAAAAAGATTCAGCTAACTCTTGGAATAAAGTGGACGGAATTCCCCATCAGTTCACATGGAAAGTCAGTAATGGAGATTTAATTGAAATTAACTCGCTTCAACCTGGTAATCCTTTTTTCCATCAATACCATCCATCTGAAATCTATAACATCGAAGGTTCAAAGATTGCTTTGCTTACTCAAAGTGCTTCTACTGATGACTTCAGGATTAAAGTCCGCTCTGATGCTTTCTGGGTTGAGAATCAATAAACCTCATTTCGGTTAACGATTGGCTACATTCATCTGCCGTTGAATTCTCCGATCACTCTTAGTCATTGGCATACAGAACCGGCTCTTATAGCGGGGTTATTATTTGTTTGTTGGTGCTACTCCATTATTGTTGGACCTTATCGTAAAAGTTTGTCTGCTGGTTTACCTTATTCCCACAAGCATACTTATTGGTTTTATTTAGGAATAATCAGTTTTTACCTGGCGGTTGGCTCCCCCCTGGATCCATTGGGAGAAAATTTTTTATTTTTCGCCCACATGATTCAACACAACATACTCATGTATGTTAGCCCTTTATTTATTCTTTTAGGAATTCCATATCAGATTGTAGACGATTACATTGCAAACAAACCATTACTGGAAAGTTTTCTTAAATTTATCTTTCATCCAATAATCGCTGGATTGATGTTTACCTTAGTTTTTTCTTTTTGGCATATCGGTGCGTTTTATGAAGCTGCAATTAGGGATAAAACACTCCATATGGCAGAGCACTTATCAATGTTTTTTACCTCGGTTGCAATGTGGTGGCCAATATGCGGACCATCCAAAAGAATTCCTCCGTCAAGGTATGGTCCCCAAATGCTTTATGTATTAGCAATAATGCTTGGGCAAACTCCGATATTTGCCATCCTGACCTTCTCTAAAGATGTGCTGTATGATACTTACTTTTACGCGGAACGAATCATTGAATTAACTCCGCTAGAAGACCAGAAAACAGGGGGAGTTTTAATGAAGCTCGCCAACATGATTGTTTCAGTGAGTGTTCTTTCTTCTATTTTTTACCGTTGGTCTAAAGAACAAAGCAGTTAAGTACAAAAAGCTAAAGTCGGGAAACCAATAATTCTCTTTCAAAAAGCATTTCCTTGGGCAATGATTCGGAAAGTTGTAAAAACAACTCCTCATGCCGAAGAGTTTGCATACGAAGGTTCTCCGGATCAATCGACATCAGTTTACTCCAATCCTTGTCATTAAACTCTAATCCTGACCAATCTAAATCGTCTTTATAGGGAACCCAACCCAATCGTCCTTCATGTGCCCTACCTTGACCGGATGATCTTTCGACAATCCAACGAAGAACCCTCATATTATCACGGAAACCGGGCCATAAAAACTTACCATCCTCATCTTTGCGGAACCAATTAACATGAAAAATTCGAGGTTTATTTTTAAGCTTTTTTCCCATTTTCATCCAATGCTTAAAGTAATCTCCCATGTTATAACCACAAAAAGGTAGCATAGCCATTGGGTCCCGTCTTAAATTCCCTAAGGCTCCCTCGGCAGCAGCGGTTGTTTCCGAGGCAAGTGTAGCCCCGAGGTAGACTCCATGATTCCAATTAAATGATTGATATACCAGCGGGATATCAGACATACGACGCCCGCCAAATATGAAAGCAGATACTGGTACCCCTTGCGGGTTTTCCCAATCCGGGTCAATTGTTGGACATTGGGATGCCGGAGCAGTAAAGCGGGCATTAGGATGAGCGGCTGGGGATCCCAATTCAGTGGACCATTCACGTCCCTGCCAGTCTGTTAAACCAGAAGGTGCTTCTTCGGTTAATCCTTCCCACCACACATCTCCATCTGCAGTTAAGGCTACATTTGTAAACAAAGTATTTTCCTTCATCGACTCCATCGCATTTGGGTTTGTCTCCCAGGATGTACCAGGAGCCACTCCAAAAAAACCAGCTTCAGGATTAATCGCACGCAAACAACCGCTTTCATCAGGTTTCAACCATGCGATATCATCTCCGACCGTTGAAACCTTCCATCCCTTCATTGAATCTGGTGCGACCAACATAGCCATATTGGTTTTCCCACAGGCACTTGGAAAAGCTCCAGCAACATAGGTCTTTTTACCATCAGGATTTTCAACACCCAGAATCAGCATATGCTCCGCCATCCATTCATTATCCCTCGCCATGCACGAAGCAATACGAAGTGCGAGACATTTTTTCCCCAATAAAGCGTTTCCACCGTAGCCGCTTCCATATGATACAATTGTTCTTTGCTCTGGAAAATGAACAATATGGGTATCTTCCGGATTGCAGGGCCATGGCACATCCTCAGTTCCTTCAGGTAACGGACAACCAACAGAATGGAGACATGGCACAAAAAAGTCTTTCTCACCCATAATATCAAGCACCTTGCTTCCCATACGGGTCATGATCTTCAGATTTAAAACCACATAAGGGGAATCGGTTACCTGAACTCCAAATTGAGATAAAGGAGAGCCAAGTGGTCCCATACAAAAAGGGATTATATACATGGTGCGCCCCTCCATTGCTCCCTTAAAAAGCCGTTTCAATTTGGCTCTCATTTTTCGGGGCTCCTCCCAATTATTGGTGGCACCCGCATCTCCCTTTCCGTAACTGCAAATAAAAGTACGACTTTCCACCCGAGCTACATCCCGTGGATCAGACCTGACTAAAAAACTATTCGGCCTTTTCTCTTGATTCAATTCAATCATTGAACCCTGGCTAATCATAAGCCCACATAGTTCTTCCCATTCCTGATCTGAACCGTCACACCAACGAACTTCTTTTGGATCACACATCTCGATCATTTTATCCAACCATTTAAGCAAAGCATGGTTATTCGTTTTACTACGATCGAAAGTTACTTTTTTTGAATCCATAAAATCTACTCGGTAAGGACGAGGAGGAATTTAGTCAAACATTCCCTACTATTTTAGTAAAAATACTCCCTTTTTCTTTAATTTTACAAATCAAGTTTGCCAATTAGGTCATGAAGTTGTAACTCAGTTATTTGTTTATGCATAAACAAATAAAACAAAGAGATGCCTTGTTAGCGTTAGAAGATGGAAGCCTTTTCAAAGGGTTTTCCTTTGGAGCAAAAGCAACCGTGGAAGGAGAAGCTGTTTTTAACACGGCAATCACCGGATATCAGGAAACTTTAACCGACCCTTCCTATTATGGACAGATTGTGACCATGACCACCCCCCAGATTGGTAACTATGGAGTAAATTTGGAAGACGAAGAATCGGACGGGCCAAAAGTAGCCGGTTTCGTGGTTCGAGACTTGAGCCCAATAGTGAGCAACTGGCGGGCCACCGATTCTCTTGACAATTACCTCAAAACAAACGGAATACCCGGAATTTCAGGTGTGGACACCCGGGCTATCACCAAAAGAATTCGTGTGCATGGTGCCCTCAAAGCATGCATAAGCACAGAAAATATTAGTGACGAAGAGGCACTTCAGAAAGCAAGGGAATGGCAAGGGATTGTAGGTAAAGATTTTGTCAAAGAGGTAACCTGTAAAGAATCCTACACCTGGGATCCCTCCGGCGAAAAGAGCAAGCCATTTACAGTTGTTGGAACTAACCTTTCCTCTACATTCGAAAAGAACACAACCCATCGCCTTGTTGCCTTTGACTACGGTGCTAAACGAGCCATTTATAAAAATCTGCGAAGATATGGATTCGAAGTGATTGTTCTTCCCGCAGATGCTTCTGCACAGGAAGCCATCTCTCATAAACCGGATGCGATTTTTCTCTCAAACGGTCCCGGTGATCCATCCGCTTTGGAATATGCTCATAATACAATCAAATCCCTCCTTTCGGATTATCCAATATTTGGAATATGCCTGGGTCACCAAATTTTAACCCACGCCATAGGTGCCGGTACATATAAGTTGAAATTTGGTCATCGTGGTGCAAATCAACCGGTGAAAAATATCGAAACTAAGAAAGTTGCTATTACCTCGCAGAATCATGGTTTTGCAGCAGACAAGGAAAAGCTCGAAGAGATGGGTGCGATCGTAACTGAATATAATTTAAATGATCAAACCGTATCTGGAATGAGGATCAAGGATTTGCCTGTTTTCTCAGTTCAATACCACCCCGAAGCATCCCCGGGCCCGAACGATGCAAATCATTTATTCCAAGCATTTCATCAGTTAGTTACTGACACTAAAAACATTTCCAAATAAGTCAGGTTCTACGAAGAACTAACAGCAAGTAGCTAGGTTTTGAAAATTTAAATTGCCGAAACCATTCGGCGTAGAATAATCCGGAATAATATGAAATGCGGAATAGTCCATGATTTGATTTTTGAAAAACATGAAACTGGTTTAGGGCACCCTGAACAAAAGAAAAGAGCATCCTTTATTTTTGATAAAATTGGAAAGGCTAATCTTTCAAAGCAAACAGAAAATATTCCAATTAGAGATTGTTCCTTCAAAGAATTATCCCTTGTTCATAAACCGCATTACCTCCAATCCTCCAAAAAAGAAATTGAAAATGGGCTCAGGACTCTAAGTACCGGAGACACATCAATCTGCGAACAAACTTGGAAGGTGGCTTCCATGGCAACCGGGGGAATTCTCAATGCAGTGGAAAAAGTACTCGATGGTAAACTCAACAATGCATTCTGTATTACTCGGCCGCCAGGGCATCATGCAAGCAAAGGAAAAGGGATGGGGTTCTGCCTGTTCAATCATGTCGCAATTGCCGCCCGGTATGCTCAAGAAGTACTTGGTGTTGGTAAAGTCTTAATTGTTGACTGGGATGTTCATCATGGAAATGGAACCCAGGATATTTTTTATGAAGACGATTCCGTTTTCTTTTTTAGCACTCATCAGTCGCCGTGGTATCCAGGTACAGGTAGCAGAGAGGAAACAGGCACTGGAAAAGGTTTGGGGAATACCTTAAATTTGCCCTTTCCATCTGGATCGGGCCAAAAAGAAATTGTGGACTATGCCTTTGGCTCAGAACTTCCAAAAAAAATGGTTCAGTTTAAACCTGAACTCATATTAATCTCTGCGGGTTTTGATTCCAGAATAGATGATCCACTTGGCCAATTTAAATTAACAGACCAGGACTTTTTCACCCTAACTAAAATCATTTTAGACATCGCCAAGGATTACGGAGACAGCAGAGTTATTTCGATATTGGAGGGCGGATATAACCTAGAAGGACTAGCCTCTGCAAGTGTTTCACATCTCCAGTCTTACATTCACGAAAATTCGTAATTTTAAAATTATTTGAAAAAATAACTCCGTTCATTGGACAATTTTAGAAAAATGGACTATGTTAAAATTATTCAAAAATTCAGTCGTTTAGAAAGTTCTGCACCTTCGTCATATTTATTAATTATACCCACAAAGGAAGGCACTAGCAGGCCGGAAATCGTAAAATTTTATAAATGCCGTTCCTACGGCATTTTTTTTGGTTTATAATAAATTATCGCATTTCTACATATCGAGTTACTTGACTCTTAAGAATGAAACTTATAGCAAATAAATATGTTACGCGGTATTTCTCCTCTTCTTAGTCCAAAATTGCTCGAAACGCTTTATCGCATGGGTCACCATGATGAAATTATTTTTGGAGATGCCCATTTTCCAGGAGAAAGTTGTAATGAAAATATTATCCGGGCGGATGGGTTGCGGATTGATGACCTATTGGATGCAGTTCTTCCTCTTTTTGTTCTCGATCATGTAATTAAACAACCAGTTATGATGATGGGGCCATTACCCGAAGATAAAGCGAATCAAAAAATTGCTGCAGACTACCAAGCAGTTCATGATGGGTATGATGCAATTGTCAAAAAACATTACCCTGACACCGCCCCAATTGCACAGGTTGATAAATATGATTTTTATGATCAAACCCGCAAAGCGTTTGCTGTAGTAATGACCGGTGATACCCGGATTTATGCAAACCTAATATTGGCCAAAGGCGTAACCACTTGGTGAGCCTTTGACTTAAAAATTTACCCTCTCGATTTCCCTCCGGAAATATTCACCGTCGTTCCGTGAATGTAAGAAGCACGATCGGAAGCAAGAAAAACAACTAAATCCGCAACTTCTGATAATTTACCACTCCTACCTAAGGGAATGGATGATGTACTACCATATTTCTTACGAAGTTCATCCGCAGAAATTCCACGGGTGTATGCAAGGGATTCTTCATAAGCTGGACTCCTCATTGATGTAGTCTCCATAATCCCCGGACCGACCCCGACCACGCGAACACCCTGCCTCCCTAATTCCTTAGACCAAGACCTAGTCATATTCTGGTTAGCCGCTTTTGTTGCCGCATACACGCTTTGCCCTTCGCTTCCTTCCATCCCTGACTCAGATGTCATATTGATCACTACACCGCCCTTACCAGATGAAAGCATAGCCCGTGCTGCTGCCTGAGCACATAAAAACTGCCCTTTTACATTCACCGCAAATACTTTATCCCAAATTTCCTCGGTTAACTCCTCCTTGCCTGCGGGATCAACCAACAGCCTAGGAACATTGATTCCCGCATTGTTAACCAGCACATCAACTTGTCCGAATTTGTCCACTGCGGTTTGAACCATGGCCTCGACATCTGCCTTAGAAGTAACATCGCAACGGGCAAAAATAGCTTCTCCTGGTCCAACCTCATTCACTTCCAGCACAGCCTTTTGCCCAATATCCTCCGCAAAATCACCAATCACCACTTTCGCACCCACCTCGACAAATCCCTTCGCAACGGAAAGTCCGATGCCGGCAGCACCTCCAGTAATAATGACCACTTTTTCTGTTAAATTCGTCCAGCTCATAATATATTATTTAATTAAATTTAAAGGGTAAACAGCTTGGTAACCCACGTAAAGAGCTTCCTCCACTTTTCTAGACCATTGATCGCCATTATTAGAAAGAACTTGGGCTCCCTGAGTTAAAGCATGGGCTGCCAAACCTTCCAATTTTGCAGCCGCATCTATAAACGCCTGTGAACTGACCTCCACATAGGGTAAGTCAGGTAATTCAGTAAATGCGAAAAATGAACCAAAGGGTTGGGTGCTTTCCACTTTCTCCATCATATCGGTAACATAATTCAATCCACAGACTCCTTTTACCATCCAGTCAAAATTTACTGGATTCTTGGCCTGCACCACCATGTCATCTGAATGTGGCTCTGATGTGTTAGTTAAAAACCAAGGAACATTGGAACCGCAAATTTGATGACGCGAGACATAATGTGCCTGCCTAGATAAAATCGGTACTTCCAAATCGCCATCGATAAAATTAACCGCGGCTGAACGGGCAAGCTGGCATTCAATAGTCTGGTAACTGGACACAGCATCATTACCAGAACCGGCAATAAAAACATCAGTGAAACTGGATTCAGGGGAAAGAGCGGTCAACCCAAATTCATCAACAGAGTGATTAGGAGAATAAACCTGAGTCCCCTTGGGTAGAGATTTTAAATAGGCCCTTAATCGTTCACTGTTTTCAACAAAACCCAAAAACGCAACCATAGGATTCTCAGCAAGTCCGTTATTACGAACAGGGTTGTTCGGCCCGACATTATGATGCATAGAAAGTATTTGCGAATCCGCTTCCTCCTGGAAATTATCAAAGGTTTCTGCGACACCAATAGGCATCTTAATAGTAAGTCCAGGATCCGCCGCACCGGCATAGCTGTTTAAATTCCCTCCATTCTCAATAATAGCACAGGCCTGATCGTAACTTTCCTGAGATGCATAATTGGTCCAAATAACATTTGGTTTTCCAAACTCAGTTAACTTCGAAACAATTGCTGGATCATTACGGTCAATTAATTCAACCCTCGTACCCCGTTTCCTTAAATCGAGAATTAATGCATATCGATCCATCTCAGCCAGTTTTGCAGGAGAGCCAGTAATGTATACCACTTTTGGTAACTCATCATCAGGCACGCTGGCCACGATTGTCAAATTGATCATGGCCATCCGTGCGGTACCGGACAAGTACGCAAGAATCGAGCGGGGGGGAACACCATATACAAATTCCCCTTGCTCATTGAAGGTAAAAATATGTTTGTTTGTTCCAAAATTACAGGCAAAAGGTTCAGCATGAGCCAGGGAAACAAGACTGGTGTTTTCCTGAGGTTCCACCCGGTTGAAAAGATTACCAAATCCTTGGGCTCGTATGAATGATGGAGCCACTCCTGGTACTGCATTAAACCGTCTTAAACCACCAAGATATTGATAAGAATACCCAAGTGCTGCCAAAACGCCTGAATCCGTAGGCTCAAAATTCAAAGGATCAATCGGTTCACTGGCATGACCAGGGGTAATCACCACAATCTCACCAGCCTTAAAATCAGAATCTGCCGGAGCCTGGATAATCATTTGCAATGTCTCATGCCCTAGAGCTACCTTATCAACACCGGACGGAACCCGTGCATGTGAATCAAACTGACGGATAGCTTTCGCATCTGATGCACAACGACAATTGCCAAAACTGGCGAGTACGAAATCATTTTCAGTGGTTACGGATTCAGGTAATTCGACAGACAAAAGTTCAATTTTGTCGGGCCCAGTTAAGAAAACACCCTTATGAATTTCGCCCGATTCTTTTAATAATGTTTTCGTCCGTTCCTGTAATGATGTGGTCATGGCTGGTTACTGATTAAAATTCTGAGCTAAAGAATATCGCATATTTGCTATGCTCTATCCATACCCTGATCAATTAAATCGAAAATAAAAGGCAAATTAAATTCCTTCTCGATTACGGTGAACAAGTTCACCGGTGGTCGGGTTTGAAGTCAACTGATGACCAGGCAACGGCATAATTCGCTCATGAATTGCATCTATCATCCAGGACGGCTGAGGAAAATAATCCTCCTCCACTTCCGCACAGGGAGTAATCCAATTTCTTGAACCCACCACCACTGGGGGGGAATCCAAATCATCGAATGCTAACTGGCTAATATTTGAAGCAATATCCTGCATAACTGAACCACGGGCACAGGCGTCTGAAGACAAAAGCACCTTACCAGTCTTACGCACCGATTCAATTAACGGATCATAATCCAATGGGTTGATTGACCGACAATCAAAAACATCACAAGTGATACCATATTTTTGCTCAAGTATGTCGGCTGCTTCTAACGCACGATACATGGTCGCACCCACAGTGATCAAAGTAATATCTTTTCCTGTTCTTCTCTTAGCAGGAAGCCCGAAAGGAATTTCATAGTACTCAGCAGGCACTTCCTTTTCAAAAAGTTCACCAATATCATAAAGCCTTTGACTCTCGAAAAAGATTACCGGATCGCTCCCGGCTAAAGCGGTGTTAAGCATTCCTTTCGCATCATAAGGTGTGCAAGGGAAAACAACCTGAAGGCCAGGAATATGATTCACGAGAGCACTCCAATCCTGAGAATGCTGAGCTCCATATTTAGATCCAACTGAGACCCTAAGAACAACAGGCATTTCAAGAATACAAGCTGACATACTTTGCCACTTGGCCAATTGATTAAAAATCTCATCTCCTGCACGCCCCATAAAGTCACAATACATAAGCTCGACTAATGCACGCCCCCCTTCCAAGGCATATCCCACCGCACTGCCAACAATGGCCGCTTCCGAAATAGGTGAATTAAATAACCGGTGGTAAGGAAGGGATTCAGTCAACCCACGATAACAGGCAAACGCTCCTCCCCAATCACGGTTTTCCTCACCATAAGCTACTAATGTGGAATCATTTTGAAAACGATGAAATGCAGCCTCAAAAATTGCATCTCGGTACTGATAAACCTTGTTCTTGGATACAGGTTTGCCATCAATTATCCCGGCTCTTGATTTTTTGGCCAAGGCTTGTACCCTAGGGTTTTCAGCTGCCGCCAAGGTTAATTCCGGTTCCCGAGTAGGGTCGTAATTATCAACTTTTCTTTTAGAAAACATTAAACCTCCAATTTTCTCGGAAGCGAGCCTGGGAGAAACCTCCAAATCCGAAGCCAACCGACAGGCCTGTGTCATTGCCTTGGTGATATTGGCTTGCTTCTCTTCAATTGCATCCTCGGTGAGCATACCTGAATCAATTAATTCTTTGGCATACGCATTGATTGGATCGATTGCCTGCCAGGCTTCCACCTCTTCTTTTAGACGGTAGGAAGATGCATCGGAGGGCGAGTGCCCGGAATATCGGTAAGTAATGGTTTCAAGTAAAACTGGACCGTCCCCATTTTCAATTAATGCTTTCTTTCGTTTAATTGCATCGACAACTGCTAATGGATTGTATCCATCCACCCGCTCGGCATGCATTGATTGAGGATTTACGCCGGCTCCAACACGGGCAAGGTAATCAAAAGCCATAGTTTCCCCAGCAGTCTGGCCACCCATACCATAGAAATTATTCATGAAATTAAAAATGATCGGTAGACCACCTTTCATTCCGTTTTCCCAAAGTTCATGAAACTGGCGCATTGATGCAAAGTTCATTGCTTCCCAAGTTGGACCGCATCCCATTGATGCATCTCCCACATTAGAGATAACAATACCATCCTTCCGGTTTACCTTCTTAAAAAGTGCAGCTCCCATCGCAATATCTGCTGAACCGCCAACAATTGCATTGTTGGGCAAAATTCCAAAAGGAGGAAAGAATGCATGCATTGATCCGCCTAGGCCCCTGTTAAAACCGTTTTCACGGCCAAAAATTTCCGCCAGTGCACCGTACAGTAAAAAATTTCTGGCTAAATCCTTGACCGATTCCGAACCTTCTTTTTCCACTACGCGATAACAGTCACCCCCAAGAAAATTTTCCATAATTTCGATCAGGGACTGGTCATCCAATTTTCGAATTGCGGACATTCCCTTTGCCAATATCTCACCATGAGAACGGTGGGAACCAAGAATATGATCATCTATACCGAGAAGGAAAGCCTGTCCGACTGAGGATGCTTCCTGACCAATTGAAAGGTGTGCTGGTCCCTTATGGTCGTATTCTATTCCTTCATAAGAACCCTGGGTTTTTATGGATTGAAGCATATTTTCAAACACGCGAATAAGGAGCATGTCTTCATACATACCCACCAAAGCTTCAGCCCCATAGGCTTCTTTCTCCTTGGCAATATCTTGCTTGTATTGATTGAGTGGAATTTCAGCAAACCGAATGGTACCGGCTTTACGTTCTTCTGCGGGCTCTACTATTTGTGACTTTGGCATATCAAAAGGTGTTGGGTTCTAATAAAAAAAGTTAGCGGACTGCCATAAAGACATCCTTCATTATTTCAGAGGTAGTTGGATGCGGGAAAACAATTTCCTCAATTTCCTCTTCGCGCAATTCAGTTTCCAACATAGCGACGGCACCAAAGATCATTTCTGAGCAGGCTCCCCCGACCATATGAACTCCGAGTAGACGATTTGTATCCGCATCCAGCACGACTTTACACATCCCCTGTTCGCCGGGGTTTTCGGCAATATAACGGGCATTAATCGCCATCGGAATCTTGCCGGTTTTTACCTTAAATCCACGATCAATGGCTTCTTCCTTGGTCAAGCCAACAACTGCGACCTCAGGACTGGTGTAAACCACTGCAGGCATAGTATCATGACGCATTTGATCTTTTTTTCCGGTAATA
>Ga0257126_1001356_pt1 | contig 17822 bp, 19 predicted proteins | sample SI060_120mmetaG_FD_190151 | JGI IMG/M metagenome (GOLD analysis project Ga0257126, IMG submission 190151) | Marine microbial communities from Saanich Inlet, British Columbia, Canada - SI060_120m | ecosystem: Environmental > Aquatic > Marine > Inlet | place: Canada: British Columbia | collected... | reverse complement strand
GCTGCAGTTTTACCTGAACCTGTATGGGCTTGTCCTACTACATCTCTTCCTGTAAGTAATACTGGGATTACTGCTTCTTGGATTGGAAATGCTTCTTCAAACCCTTGATCAGTGATTCCTTTGAGGACGTCCTCTTTTAATCCTAAATCTTTAAATTTTGTCATTTTGTTTTCTTCTCTTAAGCAATGACGAAAAGCTTCATTGCTTGCTCGTCATTATTCCGATATCCGGAGTACCTGAAAAGGTCTAATAAACGCTTGTTATTTTTTACGTATTTAGCTGAGCATCAATAACTTTCTTAAAACTTTCAAATGGCTGTGCACCTTTGAGTTCTACATATCCAACTTGATCATTTCCTATAAAAAATCCAGGTGTACCTGATACACCATAGTTTCTCCCATCATTTAGATCATTTCTAATCTCTTCAATGTATTTCCCATTAGTAAGACATGAATCAAAGATTTCTTGTTCTAATCCAATTTCTAAAGCATATTTACTAAACAATAACATTGCATTTGCAGTCTCTAATCCACTCCATTCCTTTTGGTTATCAAATAACTCATCATGCATCTCTTTGAATTTATCTTGCTCATTTGCACATTCTGCAGCAACTGATGCTGGTAAAGCATTTGGGTGGATATTTTGAATTGGGAAATCTCTAAAAATTAATTTGACTTTTCCTTGATCCACATATTCTTCAAGAATTGATGGAAGTGTTTGAATGTGGAATCTTGCACAAAATGGGCATTGAAAATCTGAAAATTCGATTATACTAATTGGTGCATTAGGATCTCCTATTACTGGATCATTATCTGCTGAAATTTTTACAATAGGTGTTGGTTGTCCCGTAGGTAATTGATTTTGTAATAATTTTAGTTCTAGTTTGGATATTGCCTCTTGCAATTCTTCTTCAGACACTTGATTTGAATCGAAATTTGATACATACACTCCTGCAAAAAATGTCGCAATTATTGCAATTCCTATTAATGCCCCAACTAATCCGTTAAATGTTGATTTTTTTATTGAGACTTTCTGATTATCAACTTCATTTGATTCTATTTCCTCTGAACTCATTTCAAACTACTCTAAAATTTAGTATACTTAATCGTATTGCCAAATTCTAAAACATCATTTATTTTTTGAGAAATTTAAAAAGCCAATGACGGGATCCGAACCCACGACCTACTGATTACAAATCAGTTGCTCTAACCAGGCTGAGCTACATTGGCACAAAATAAAATGAACTTTTTCAGGTTTAAAATGTTACTTGAGAGTTGATCTGTGAGATTCTAGCTAAAAATATTCTAATTATCAGTCAATTTATAATAATGCCATTTTTTGATATCTGTTATGAGATACATCGAACCAATTCGAGTTAAAGTTTTAATGATTATGTTTTTTGCAACTGGTGCAGTTGGTATACTTATTGGATTATCTGCTTTTACCCCTCCTTCGTTTAAGATTATGATTACTTTTATGGGTGTGATCAATATTGGGTTGGGTGCATTTTTTGCATTTCTCTTTTTGACTCAAATTAAGAAAGATCCTGACAAGAGAAAAAAGAAAAAGAAATTTGATTGAATATCCTTCTTTGATAAACACTACAAACTAGTCTAATTTTTACTCCGGATGATTTTTGATGTTCTTTTTCTAACTAAAACATAAATAATAATCTCAATTCAAGAATTTAGAAATGCTTGATTTAGTTGCTAAAAAATTATTTCTTACAAAGGGCAAAGGAGTTCATGAAGATAGACTAACTAGTTTTGAATATGCTCTTAGAGATGCTGGAATTGCAGGAACTAATCTTGTATTAATTTCAAGTATTTTTCCACCTAAAGCAAAATTGATTTCTAGAAAAGAGGGATTAAAACAAATCTCCCCAGGACAGATTCTTTTTACCATTTATTCCAAAAATCAAACTAACGAGCCTCATAGGATGTGTGCAGCATCTGTGGGTATTGCACAACCAAAAGACATCACTAGATATGGATATCTTTCTGAATACGAATCTTTTGGACAAAATGAAACTCAAGCTGGTGATTATGCTGAAGATATTGCAGCTCAAATGCTTGCATCTTCATTGGGAATTCCGTTTGATGTTGATAAAGACTGGGATGAAAAAAGACAACAATGGTCAATTTCTGGTGAAATTTACAAGACTCAAAATATGACTCAATCAACAAAAGGTGACAAGGATGGAAAATGGACTACTGTATTTGCAGCTGCAGTTCTTTTATTGTAATTATTTTTTGTATCCTTTGAGATAAAACAACGCTGCACCAATAGCTACTATGGAAATTATTATTACAACTATAATGGATTCATCTAACTCTGTTTTTTTATTTTGATTCACTTTGTCATCTCCAATTGAAAATTTTAATTTTTCTTTATTCACTGATGTCTCCTCACCAAAAATGTATTTTCCTTGAATCATTTGACCTTCTTGCGGATCAAAAATCCATCCTTCCTTTGTTATGTCTGTTGGAATTTTTTCATTATCTATGATTTGTGTTGGAACGATGTTTCCTTTGATATTTGACACCATTGTATTTTCTGGTGATAAAATTAATACTTGGATGATGGAATTTAACGGATAAAATCCTGTTGAAAAGTAATCTGATCTTTTGATGTTTTCTACTTTTAGAAATTCTAATGGATTTATTTGAACAATATCTTGTGCCTTATTTGGATAATCTACTGATATTTTTAACTGTAAAAGAGAACTTGTATCTAGTGGAATTAATGAAAATGTCATCTTTGAATTCTCTTCAAATGATAGGTCCTTTGCAATGTTGTAAAATCCTCCTCCATCTCTAATTATTTTTGGAATTAGTATGGATGAAATTTTTTCATACATGGAATTTGTATCTTCCATTGACATAGTGTATACTGCTGATATCGAACCTTTTCCTGATATTGCCCCTGATGTATCAAATGCTATGTTTGATTCATCATTAGTATGCACAAAAACAGAATGGAATTTGGCATCTGTATCAAATGCTTGATTTATTTCATCAATGTATAATTCTGCAATTTCTTTGGTTTCATCTTGAATTGCAAAAATTCCTCTAGTCTCTGGATTTCTTTCTATGTTTATCATAATGCATGATTGATCAACTACTCCTAGAACACATTGTTCTTGATTAGTCAAAACGATTGCTTCAATTCTGCTATCTTCTCTAACTTTTTGTTCCAACTCGGTTGGAATTCTTATTTCTTGAATGCTTGTACTTTGTAATGTGATTGCAGTTGTGACATTATGAGATATGCTCTTGTCTACAATAATTTGTGCAGTTTCCTGAAAAGTTGCAAGACCTACTTCTTGTGAATACACATTATTTGTTGAAATTACAGCTATTGCAATTAATGTTAACACCAGTAAACTATTCCGCATAGGTGTACCCGTAAAAATCAAAATATTAAATTTACTCTTTTTTCTTTAGTGATTTTTTGCTAAATCCAATAACCGAGTACTAATATTCCCATTTGACAAATATTTATTCAACATTGGCCATAATTCCATTTTTAGTAGATGTATTTCAAGATCCTATTTTTTCAATAATCGCTGTTTTGAGTGCTTTTGGTATTGGATTATTTCAAGGAATTATTTTGGGAAGGGCGATTCTTGTTAGATTTCCACGGTTACAAAATCATGTGAAGACAGTATCTGTTTCTTTGTTTGTTGTATTTTTGATTAATGCTCTTTTGAGTGTCCCACGTTTTGCATCTCCTGAAAAAATTGATCTTTCTAATTTATCTGCAAGTAGTACTGGTGAAGCTGTTTCGATTCTATTTTTAATTTTTGGAATGAACACGGGATTTCTAACTGTCCTTGCAATTTCAGTAACTGTGATGACTTTTGTTCTTTTAAAATTCACAAATCTAAACGGGATTGTAAAATCATTCGTTTTCTTTTCTAGTGCAATGTTACTGATATTTACTGCCATAAGCAGATTCACTGATCTTACCCCTAGCACATTTGAGGTATTATTGTATTTTCTTTATCAGTTAGGAATTACCATTGGAATTTTGATTGGAAGTATAAGGAAAATCAAGCCTAAGAAATTAGATTTAAAATAATTTCAAAGGTTTAAATCATATTGACATTGATTTTGAATTGACATCGAATTCAAACCGTTCGGGGAACAAGCTGGCAGTCCATGCGTTGGACTGTCAGCCCCATTTATTAAAAATTTAATTCAACAATGCTAGTGCTTTGACTTGTTCATTGACATAATCAAATCCTTCTTGCCAAAACTTTGGTGATCTTATATCGAATCCATATTCTGCAAGGAGTTTTTCTGGTTTTTTAGATCCGCCTGCAGCAAGAATACTCATGTATGCTGGAACAAAGTCTTTTCCCTCTTTTTTGTATCTTTGAAATAGTGACAATGCAAGCAAGTTTCCAAATGAATATGCATAGCAGTAAAACGGTGTGTGATAAAAATGAGGTATGCAACTCCATTCTATTGCAAAATCATCTGATAAACTCACTGAATTTCCAAACTGTTCTTTGAGATTTTGTAGATATGTTTTAGAAATCTCATTAATTGTGGTTCCTTTACCCATTTGTTTGTGAGCATCAACTTCAAAAATTGTAAAAAATGACTGTCTCATGATTGTTGCATACAAGTCATCTATCTTTTCTGCTAACATGATCTTCTTTTCATTGTCTGAAATTTTATCTGATAAATTATCATACAATAATAATTCTGAAAATGTAGATGCTGTTTCTGCTAAAGGTAATGGGGCATCTTGAACAAGAATTGATCTGTCTTGTGCTGCTTGACTATGTACTGCATGGCCTAATTCATGGGCCAAAGTAAAGACATCTCTTGATTTACCTGTAAAATTTACTAGGACATATGGCGTTATTTTTGGAGTTAATGTACTACAAAATGCACCGTCTCTTTTTCCCTGTCTTATTGCTGAATCAATATGGCTTTCATTGAAAACTTTTCTTGCATATTCTTCTAATGTATTACTGAATTTTCCAAGTGATTCGAAAACTAATTTTACTGATTTATCATATGCGTAATTTTTCTCTTTGATATTTGCTGCTGCTGGTGCATACAGATCATATCTTCGTAATTTTTTCATTTTCAACATTTTTGCTTTTTGAACAAAGAATTTTTGAAAAACTGGTGAGTTTTTTCTACAAATAGAAAGAAGTGATTCTATTGTTTTATCATCAACATCATTTCCTATATTTCTCATTGATATTGGGGATTCATAACCTCTGATTTCTATTCCTTCGTCTCTCCAATTAAGAACAATATTTTGATAAATCTCTCCTACCACTCCTTTGTTTTCTGTATATTTTGTTAGAATTGTTTTGTAAGCTGTTTCACGAATTTTTGGATTTGTGCTTCTTACATAATTTGTAATCTCTTCTCTTGTCATTGTTTTGGATTTATTTCCAATTTTCATTTTATATTCAAAGGCGTTAGTTATTTTGTCATACAGTTTTACAAGTGCTGATATTCCTGTTACATCTAATGTGTTGATGATTCTCTCTTCAGGTTCACTTAGTGCATATTTTGCAAATAATCTTTTGTGTGAAAGATATTCTGTGATTTCACCTGCATCTTTCATGAGTCTTTTTGCATTTTTATCATCGACTTGTGTTTTCCACCATAAATCAAAAAATAAAATTTTGTTTGAAATCTCTGATCCTAATTTTGACATTTTTGTCATTAATGACGTTGCTTCATCTGACTGTGTATCTGAAGAATATGATAATGATGCATATCCTCCAATCTTACTCATATTTTTAGAAATTTCTTCAATTTGCTGTATGATGTTCATAAATTTTTTTGATGACATTTTTGGATTTAACTTTGATTTGATTTTCTCAAATTTTATTGCCTGATTTTCTAATTCTTTAATCTGTTTTTGAAATGCCAAACTCTTTGGATTTTTTACTAATTCTGAAAGATCCCACATTCCAAGCTTGTAATTTGTCATCAATTCCACCCTTTTCTAACTATTAAAAAATGATTAACATTGAAAGATATGAAACTAAAAATATCTGCTGATCTGTAACTAGCTGAGAAGAATGAATGATGACACTTTGATTGATGATATTTTTTTATTATTTCCTATGGTTAGGTATGCTGCAATTTGGCAAAATAATTCCAAAATATGTGGTGGGATGAGGGATAATCTTGAATCTTATTTCCCTGAAGAGACTGAAAAAATCTCTATCATACGTCAGATTTCTAGATGGGTTGAGGATAATGAATTAGATAAACTAGGAGAAAAACGATATAATCTGATTGTTAATGCAAAGGCTAGACTATACACAATTGGCATGAGTCAAAATAAATTTTTAATGATTAGTACAGAACCTGATGAAATTGGAGATGGGCTAATCAATTCAATTTTAGAATTAGATGACATATCTTGAAATTTAGTTTTAATTTTTAATAATATTCTTCATGAATGTAACACCATTTCCAAATATCCCCTGGAATTGCTTTCATTACTGCATGATCTGTTTCCTGATAATGCTTTGTTGCATGTTTTCCAATTGATGAATCACAACAACCAACATGTCCACACGTTAAACACATCCTGATTGCTACTACTGGCAAATGTTCTTTTTCACACTCTTCACAGCTTTTAGTATTTTGCATTATACCTTCCTTTTTCTGGGAAAAATGTTCACACTCTTTTGACATTTTAGTATTTTTTCAAAGTATCTTTGTATCTCTTAATTGAATCTATGATTACTGTTTTTGCTTCTTTTGCTGTTTCCCATCCTAAGATTTCCACTTTTTTACCTTCCAAATCTTTGTACACTTGGAAAAAATGAGCAATCTCTGAACGAAAATGATCTTCAATATTTTCAATATCTGTGGTATGTAAATATCTGGGATCATTAGTTGACACACAAATAATTTTATCATCTGGCTCTCCGTCATCTTTCATTTTAAGTAAGCCAATTGGTCTTGCCTCAATTAAAATTCCTGGATATGTGGGATTTGTAACTAGTACTAGTGCATCTAATGGGTCCCCATCTTCAGATAATGTTTGAGGAACTAGTCCATAATCTCCTGGATAGTGAAATGGTGAAAATAATACTCTGTCTAATTTTATCATGTTGTGTTTTTTATCATATTCATATTTGTTCATGGAACCTTTTGGTATTTCTACGATGACATTAATTATTTCAGGAATATCTGAACCTGATTCGATATCGTGCCAAAAATTCTTACTCATTTGATAAATTTCATAATTTTATCTGTATATGAATTCTATGAACAATCTGAGAGTTTAGATGACATCATTTTGATTATGAATTACTCTGAAAATCTTCACTGTGTACTGACCTTCAAAAATATCAATTACTTCTCCTGTGCTATTGTCTATGTTTCTAACTCTGAATTTGTATTCGTATGAACCATCTCCTTTCACATCTACTTGCGCTACATGCACTGGCGCATCGTCTTTGTAAAATTGAATTATTACTGGATATCTTTCAACATACTCTGATGCTCCTCCTCTTACTGTTCCCCATGACAATTTGTTATTTTCAGGCACATTCATACTGGTAATTGTTTTTTCCATACTCAACTCCTCGTTTATTGGAGAAATTGTAATACTATTTTGAGATTCTACTGCAAATGTTTGAGATGGGTACATCAAAACAACAAGTGACATGATTAATGTTAGTAATACTGCCTTTTTTTCTAGTCTCATTGCTATTTTCTGATTTTAACTGTCTTAAAAAATTTGTTACAAATTCATTCTAGTGGAAATTATTGTTGTTATTGAGTTGTGGTTTTCTTTAAATTTTAAATTAATTTATTTTAATTATTCCTATTTTAATTAGAAACTCTATTGCTCCAATGAATGTTTCATCATCAATATTGTTCTCAGACCACCATCGTGCATCTGTTTTTACCCATTCTGGAATTTCTTGAATTGACTGTGATTCTGTATTTTCTGAAACGTTGATTATTTTCTTATACACTAAAAACTCTATTGCTCCTACAAATGTTTCATCATCAATATTGTTCTCAGACCACCATCGTGCATTATTTTTTACCCATTGTGGAATTTGACTATCTGATTCTTTTTCAATTTGGTTTGTAGTTGGATTGGATTCTATTGTAGGTTCTATTTCCTCTTCACTATGATTTGATGTTTCTATTTTATCCACTATTTCAAAATACACATCTTTACTTTTATCCACACGTTCAATGTAACTAGCTGAAACTTGATAATTTCCACGAAGTGAATTTTTATCAAAAATTAACAATGTCTCAAAAAATCCACTATTAGTTACAGATGTTTTTAAAATTTGGATTGTTTGATCTGGGTTGTATACTGTGATGATCACTGGATGTCCTCTTAGTAATTTGTCATCTGATATTTTTCCTGAAAATTTTATTATTTGCTGCTGCTGATTTTGCACTTCGATTATTTTTTCTGAAATGTTCATTGAAGCAAACGGTCTATCTGGAATTATTGGCTCTATTATTTCTGGAGTTGGCTCTGGAATAGGAGTTGGCTCTGGAATAGGAGTTGGCTCTGGAATTAGAATTGGTTCTGGAATCTGTAATGATGAGAATGCATAAAATCCATCACTACCGTAAATCTCACGAACTTTGTTGACATCAATATCTGTGATCTCTTGTAAATTGGGATTGTTGTGAATTGTAGGTATCATTATTGATGGTGGTGTGTTGCTGCTAGTTTGCCATTTTGAATTTGTATCGATGTTATCTGAAACATAATGGTCCAATCCAAATGAATGTCCTAATTCATGTAATGCTATTGCAGATATAGTATCATCAGAAATGAATGTCTCATCATCATAGCATGTAAACAAACCACATAGTTCTAGTTGTAAATAGTATATTGTAATTGATCCTGGTGGCCATGTAAAAAATCCGGCAATAGTTCCAGACAAACTTGGCTTGTCTTTAAAATATATGGAAATCCCACAATTTTCTAATTCTTCAGATGTAATTTCGACATTGATATCCCATAACTCATCATTGATGCTTTCTTTTTCTTTTAATTTTTCTTCCCAATCCAACACATTAGCTTCGACCAAATTTGCCCATTGCATTTTTTGTTGTTCTGATATTGATTCATCTGGAAGAACTATGCAATATGTGGGAGGTCCTTGCAATCTAAAATTCGTAGTTGGGAAGAATATCTCTGCAAAAACTGGTTGTATGTTGGAGCTAATAATTATGAGAAAAATTACTGAAACGATGATCTTATTTTTCATTGTTTTATTCACTGTTGGCTAGAATTCTTGATGTTTTAGATGTGTCTACTGTTTTAAATAATTTTTAATAAAAAAATGGACCGGATGGGATTTGAACCCACGACCTTTGCGGGGATTACTCCCTTACGCAGTGTGAGTGCGTCATCCAAACCAAACTAGACGACCGGTCCAACGAATCTACTAAAAGACGAGTTTTTTTGTCTTTAGGTTGTGAAATATTTTGTAATTACCAACGCCTTTAGTACTATTTTTCAAAAAATTCTGTATGTCCCTACAAGAATTTGATGCGTTAATTGATAGAATGAAGTTAGCATACGAGTATGCTGAAAATTTGGGACAATATGTGGATGCAGCTAAAATTCTTTACCAGATGAATGATCAACTCCCTGATGATCTGCAGTTAACTTTTGAAGAATTAGAAGATCCTGAAGATGCAAAACCCTTTGTCAAAGAACACTATACTGAATTAAAATCTGTAATTGTAGATTATAGACAAAGATTAATGATTTCTTAATTCTATTTCTTAACTCCGAGATTTCTGTTCTTTAATCTCAGGTATGGATTTCTGCATTTTCTACATCTTGTTGCCCCGATATCATTTCTACATCCACATTTGAAGCAAATTCTCATTACAAGTCGTGCTTGTTGTGCAATTCGTTTCTTTTCTGGGTCTGTAATAGGCATTTAATTTTCTCCTTTATCTCTCTCTTTTATTCTAATCGGATTTTTCCATCTTTCCTGCTAGTAAAACTGGTACTTCTGCAGGTCTTTTTGCAACAGGAATGTTTGCTTTGTTAAACATGGATATTTTGGATTCAGCAGAACCATAAGTTCCCATGACGATTGCACCTGCATGTCCCATTCTTTTTTCTTTTGGAGCTGCTCTTCCTGCAATGTATGCTACAGTTGGCTTGTTAAATCCTAAATCTATAATTTTTTGAGCTAAAATTTCTTCTGAATCCCCGCCAATTTCTCCAACTACTACTAGTCCTTCTAAATCTGGGATGTCTTTTACCATTTCAAATGCATCAATGAGTCTTGTTCCATTTACTGGATCTCCTCCAATTCCAATTGTAATTGATTGACCAAATCCTGCATTAGTTAGTGCATCTGAAATTTCATAAAGTAATGTTCCACTCTTTGATAGCACTGCAATTTTTCCAGCTTTGAAAGGCATTGGTGGCATGATTCCAATTTTAATTAATTCTGGAATCATTATACCTGGAGTATTTGGTCCGATTACTACTGCTCCTTTTTCTTTTGCTAGTGTTAATGTCTCCATTGTATCTCTAATTGGAACGTGCTCTGGAATTGCAACTAGTAGTTTAATTCCTGCATTTAGTGCATCTTTTGTAGCCCCTAGGAAAAATTTTGCTGGAACAAAAATAATTGAAATCTTTGCATTAGTAGCATCTACTGCCTCTTGCATTGTATTATACACTGGAACTTTATCCTCAAACTTTTGACCACCTTTACCTGGTGTAACCCCAGCTACGACATTGGTACCATATGATATCATTTGTTTTGCATGCAGTGATCCGTATGAGCCTGTGATTCCTTGAACAATAACCCCTTTATTTTCATAATCAGAATCTCCTGGATTACCTTTGAGTAATTCAAAAATATCTATCAATTCTTTACTCCCATAACTGCTGCATTAATTGCCTCCTCTACTGTAGTGAAAATTTTAGTTCTAGAGCCTTGTAACATCTCAGTTGCTTTCTCTGACTCTGTTCCTTTGAGTCTTGAGTATACTGGCAAGTCAATTAAATTATTTTCATATGCTTTAAGAAATGCTTCAGCTACTACTGTAGTTTTTACAATTCCACCATAGAGATTAACCAGAATTCCTTTTACTCTGTCCAGTTTACTGATCAAAGTTAGTGCTTCATAAACTGATTCTGTTGTTGCACCGCCACCGACATCTAGAAAACATGCAGGCTTTCCACCATTGTCTGATAACATGTCAAGTGTTGACATTACAAGTCCTGCACCATTTCCTACTACTGCAATATCTCCATCCAACTCTACTAAAGAGAAACCACTTTTTTCAGCTTGCTCTTCGATCTCTGTTTTTTCTTGATACTTTTGTAATTCATCATGTCTAAAGTTACTGTTATCATCTGTTACAAATTTTCCATCAAGGGCCATGATTGTATCGTCTTGCATGATAGCTAGTGGATTAATTTCAACTAGTTCAGCTTCTTTTTCAATTGTAAGTTTTGATAATTTTTGTAAAGTGTCTGCAAATTGTTCAGCTGTATTTCCTTCCAGTCCGACTTCTTTTGCAACTTGTGTTGCAAGTTCAGCAGATACATCTCCTAATCCGACTTCTTTGATTATTTGACTTTTGACTGATTCAATTTCAACTCCACCTTCTGCTGATGCAATGATGGTGTAACATCTCTTTGAACGATTCAAAAATATTGATAAATACAATTCTTTTTTAATATCTGCCATTTTTTCAAGTAAAATTGCTCTTGCTTTCTCACCTTTTATTGTCAAATCCATAACTTGAGGATATTTTAATTCAAATTCATCATCATTTTGACATTTTTGAATGCCTCCTGCTTTACCTCTGCCTCCTACTGGTACCTGAATTTTAATCACAAATGGATATCCTAATTTTTTTGCATCTTCTCGTCCTTTTTCAATATTAGTTGAAGATATGCTCTCAAGAAGATTAATTCCATATTCTCGAAATAGTTCCTTTGCTTGAAACTCTAGTAGTTGCATGCAAAAACAATGAATTTTACGGTCTTTATTAATTATGAGCTATTTTAGTTGCTCTTCAAGAAAATCAATCATTTCTAAAAAGCGATCTTTACTTTTTCGTAATAATTCTTGGGGATATTCCTCAATTGTGAAAACAAATTGCTGATGAAAACTTGGAACTAGAATTCCTCCTGATGTTACCATTTGTTCAATCACATATCCCTTGGTAAGAGTACACACAATTTCTTCGTATGATTCTTCTTCTTCTTCTAGTGTTTGTCTAAAGAGAACAATTGGTCTGTTTGTCTTTGCAACAATGTTTGAACCTTTTTCTAACAGATCTTCTAATTGCTGAATCTGCCAAGCATCCAAACTAATTTGCTTTACCATGAATTTATTACGTCATTTTTCTATTTAACCGTGACAAAACAAGGAATTTTTACTATTTGTTGACAATAAAATCATCTTAGGTTCAATTTGATAAAAAGAAAATAACTTGGGTTTTATCCCATGTCTAAAGCTCTAGAGTGTTTTCTGGTATGTGGTCTTTCGCCTGCATACTTTCTTCTCATGTGTCCTGATGGTCTTCCGTAGATTAATTCTAAGAACCAAGACTCATGTTCGATCTCTTCAGCTAGAATATCTTTTGCAATATCATATGTTGCAGGATCTTTTCCTAGTGTCATTTTGCAAATTTTATCCCAATTTACAATTGCACCTTGTTCTGCTTTGAGACATTTTTCTAGAATTGCTTTGTGGTCTGTTGGATTTGCTGGAAGTTGTAGAAATTCACAGCCTGAAATTTTTATAAATTCAGTTGCATCATTTGGGAGTTTTCCGCCTAATTGGTAAATTCTCTCAAGGCATGATTCGAAGTGACTAAGATCTTCTAATCTTGCATCCTCGATGATTCCTTTCAGTCCTTCTCCTTCCAAGCCTGTACAATGTGCTCTGAGATTGGTAAAGTAGTAGTATGCAGTGAATTCAACTGCTGCATTTTTTATCAACTCTTTTAACAATTCATCGACATCAAGGCCATTTTGTTTTAGAACATTAATTCCAACAACGTTTGGTGTGTTTGATTCGGACATTTGATTTTAAAATTTGTGCTAACAATAAAAATATTTCATTAAATTTAGAAAGTAATTTCCAGAAAAGATTGGGAAAATATCAGTTGGGGACTCATATTGACACTCCTCTGGAAATTATACCTTCATTTTGTATTTTTAATAGATAAAAAGTGAGTTTGCAGTGCACTTGTTTATAATTCTAAAATCATCATTCTACTGAAATTCGAATTTTTTGTCCATCAATATCATCATCTTTGTATTCTTTACAAGATTCCACAAAATTGATTTGTTTGACTCTAACTAAAAATGACAAGTCTTTATTTTTTTCTTTAATCATTTCTAATGACTCTTCATCCAAATCCAAAATTGACGCTGTCTCTAAAACATCAGTTGGATTGTACCCTCTTTCTTTTCTAAGTGTTTGTAATCTTCTTGCAATATCTTTTATCAGTCCTTTTGCCATTAGCTCTTTGTTTCTTGCAGTTGAGATGAATACAATGTAATTCTCACGTTTTACCATTGCAAAATTTTCACCTGCATCAAAGTCTACTACAAAGTCTTCTGTATCTAATGATATTATTTCTCCATCAATATCAAAATCATATTTTCCATCTTTTTGTAATGATGAACTTATTTCTTCAGGGTTTGTTTCATTAAATATTGCAACTAGTTTTCCCATGTGTTGTTTTGCTTTAGGCCCAATTCTTTTTCTTTCTAATTCAATTACTGGCTTTACAGGCAATCCTAACTGTTCTAATTCTATGATTTGATCCAAACCTGATTCTTTTTCTGTTTCAACAATACTGAATTTTTCTACGTTTAGTTGTGATTGTAATAATGTTGATAGTGATTCAAGTTTCATTTTTTGATCTTTTTTTACACAAATTTGTGCTTCATTTAATGGCCATCTTCGTTTCAACTTCCCTTTCATTCTAGCAGCTGATGATGTTGATACGACATCTTTCATAATGTCAAATGACTCTTCAATTTTTTCATTGTTTAGTGATTCTTGAGGCTGAGGCCACTTGTCTAGTAGTATGCTTTGTTCCCCATCAAATACTGTTTGATAGAGATACTCACTTGTAAAAGGACAAAATGGATGAATCAAAATATCTAGTGTTTTGAGTACTTTATCTAATACTGAATATATTGCGAGTCGTCTGTTTTTCTTCTCTTCATCCTCATCCCATAGTTCGCCTCTAGTAATTGGAATGTATATTTGACTGAGATTGTTTATTATGAAATCATCAATTGCTTTTGCACTTTCATGAAATTTACATGATTGATTTTTTTCAGTCATTGTTTGAACTAGTTTTTGAAGTTTTGATAAAAGCCAAATATCTGGTGATGTTAACAAATCATTTTGTTTTGCCCATTCGACTGAACTTGATTTATCAAAATTATCGTATTGACTGTTTTGTTTAAAGTACAAATGTAAATTAAATAATGTATTGATTACTTGGTATGGTCTTGACATTAATTCATCTGTGCTAAAACTTAGGGGTTCTATTGGACTAGCCTTCCACATGAAATAGAATCGAATTAAATCTGTAGGATATTTTTGTAATAATTCTTTTCCTTCCAAAACATTTCCTTTACTTTTACTCATCTTACCGCCTTTCTCATCTAACACATGTCCTTGAAACAAAAATGATTTGTATGGTGGAGTTGCAGCGTTGTTGAGAATTACATTTTCAATTAATAGAGTATATGCCCATCCTCTAGTTTGATCAATTCCCTCAGTGAAAAATGGGGCTGGAATTTCATTTGAATATTCTTCATCTGTAAGTGAGGCATATGGTGCTGCACCACTGTTATGCCATGTGTCTAAAACGTATTCTTCTCTTTTTGTTTTAGCACTGCCACATTTTTTACATTTTACAGTAATGTTATCAATCCACGGTCTATGTAATTCAAAATCTGGACCATCAGGTAAATTTTCAGCAGCATCAATAATTTCTTTTCTTGTGAAAAACCAATTCTTTTCATTACATTCTTCACAATTCCAAACAGGTAATGGACATCCCCAAATTCTTTCTCGTGAAATACACCATGGATGCCTTTCTTTGATGATGCCTAAGAATCGATTTTTTGGTTGCTCAAAAAAGTACTCTACACTGTTTGCAGCATCAATTGCTTTGTTATCTAGTCTATCTAATTTGTAGAACCATCCCCTTCTTGCTAGCCAGACAATTGGATGTTGAGACCTCCAACATAGTGGATACTTGTGTTTTATTTTTCCAATTTTGACTAGTGCATTACATTCTTTGAGATCTTCTACGATGGGCCTATCTGCATCTCTGACAAACATTCCTTGATATTTTCCAGCCTTATCTGTAAATTTTACCTCATCATTAATCGGGCTGAAAATCTTCACTTTTCTTTTATTAGCAATCTTGATATCTTCTTCACCATTTGCAGGTGACAAGTGAACTAAACCACTTCCAGTACTTGCATCTACAAATGGTTCAGATACTGCAACATGATAGTTATCTGCTTTTGAAAATCCCTTTAATTCTGGAATCGAATCTAATAATGGATGAACGTATTTTTTTCCTTCAAATTCTGAACCCTTTACAGTTTTTTCAATTTTATAATCTTCAATTTTTACTTCTGTCATGAATTCTTCTAACCTTGTTTTTCCTACAACCCATGTTTCATTTTCTACTTTAACAAATACATAATCCTCATCAGGCTGTAATCCGACCATTGCATCAGTTACAAGTGTAAATGGCATTGTAGTCCACACAATCAAAAATGCGTTTTCATCTACTAGTTTCACTTTGTAATACAGTGATGGATCTTTGACTTCTGCATATCCTTGATTTACTTCTGCATGACTAAGTGATGTTTGACAGCTTGGACAATATGCAATTACAGTAAAATCTTCTTCCAAAATTTTATTTTCATATGCTTTTTTTAGAACTTTCCATTCTCTTTCAATAAATTCATCTCTAAAAGTCCAATACGCCTTTTCATGATTAAATGACATACCAAGTAATTCATCAACTTCAACCCATGTCTTGTTGAATTTTTCTACAACTTTTTTACATTCTGATACAATTCGTTCAACGCCGAATTGTTTTATTGCTTCAGTTTTGCCTCCTGAAACCCCTAATTCTTTTTCAACTTGTAATTCTACTGGAAGTCCTTGAGTATCCCATCCCCCATTGAATTCTATTTTTTTCCCTTGAAGTGTATTGTATCTATACCACAAATCTTTGATTACTCTACCTCTTAGATGTCCTGCATGTGGAATTCCATTCATTGTTGGAGGGCCTTCGATGAATCTAATTTTTTCAGGTTTGTTTGATGCAAAAATTTGTTTTTCTATGTCAATTGATTTGATGTATTCTTTGATTTGAGATTCTATTTTCTTTGCATCAAACTTTGTAGAAAGTTCCATCTGGATTTTGGTATGTGAATGCCATTATAAAGCTAAATTGATATTTTTAGACTTGGATTATATAATTGGGGTCAGAATAATTTCTATTGGTTAACGTTTTGGTAATCGGTTCGGGTGGACGAGAACATGCATTATCCTGGAAATTATCCCAAAGTTCCAAAGTTGAAACAGTTTATACTGCTCCTGGAAATGGCGGTACTGAAAATAATGTCCCAATAGATGTAACTGATTTAGATGGGTTGGCTGATTTTGCTAAAAATAATGATTGTTTTACTGTGGTTGGGCCTGAGGATCCTTTAGCTGCTGGAATTGTTGATAAATTCAATGAACTTGGACTGCCTATTTTTGGTCCTTCAAAAATGGCTGCACAGTTAGAATCTAGTAAGATTTGGGCAAAAGATTTCATGAAACGAAATGATATTCCTACTGCTAGATTTGAAATTTTTGATGATGCTCAAAAAGCACAAGATTATGTCAAATCCCTTGATTACAATGTAGTTGTAAAAGCAGATGGACTTGCTGCAGGGAAAGGTGTAATTGTTTGCAATAGCAATGATGATGCTTTGTCTGCCATTGATACAATTCTTATCAAAAAAACATTTGGAGATGCCGGTAATCGTATAATTATTGAAGAGCGAATAGATGGAATTGAAGCCTCTTTTATTGCAATTTCTGATGGTAATGTTGCAATTCCTATGGCTTCTAGTCAGGATCACAAAAGAATTTTTGATAATGATAAAGGACCTAACACTGGTGGTATGGGTGCATATTCCCCTACCCCTATAATTGATGATTCACTTACAAAAAAAATTCAAGAAACCATTATTGAAAAAACAATTCAAGCAATGAAAAATGAAGGAATTTTGTTTAAAGGATTTTTGTATGCTGGAATTATGTTAAGAGATAATGAACCATATGTTTTAGAGTACAATGTACGTATGGGGGATCCTGAGTGTCAACCAATTACTATGAGAATGGATTTTGATTTGTATGATTATTTTGTTGCAAGTGCTGATGGAAAATTATCTACAATGCCTGAAACTTCTTGGAATAAAAAATTTGCAGTCTGTATAGTTTTAGCATCTGATGGATATCCTGGGTCATATACAAAAAATGAAGAAATTTCTGGTTTTGAATTTGTTTCTGGTGATTCACATGTTTTTCATGCGGGAACAACAAAGTCTGATGGAAAAATTCTTTCAAACGGTGGACGTGTTTTGGGAGTTACTGCATTAGGTGGTACTTTGAAATCTGCAATTAACAATGCATATGATGCAGTAGAAAAAATCTCATGGTCTAACAAATATTGCAGAACAGATATTGGTAAAAAAGGTCTAGACTATTTCTAAACTTTTGTCATTTTATCTTCAGTTACTATCCA
>Ga0257126_1001347_pt1 | contig 17877 bp, 16 predicted proteins | sample SI060_120mmetaG_FD_190151 | JGI IMG/M metagenome (GOLD analysis project Ga0257126, IMG submission 190151) | Marine microbial communities from Saanich Inlet, British Columbia, Canada - SI060_120m | ecosystem: Environmental > Aquatic > Marine > Inlet | place: Canada: British Columbia | collected... | reverse complement strand
CAACAAGCATATCAATTGGAACAAATGCTGATAAACCTATTGATATTGATTCTACTACATTAGATATTGATGCTTCCGATGCAATTACTATAGATGGTGTTGGAGTAGCTATTAATGCTGGAAATGCAGAATTGGATCTTACTACAACTGGAACACTAGACATTAATTCTGCTGCATTAGATATTGATGCATCCGATTCAATTACTATAGATGGGGTTGGAGTAGCTATTAATGCTGGAAATGCTGAATTGGATCTTACCACAACTGGAACACTAGACATTAATTCTGCTGCATTAGATATTGATGCATCCGATAATGTATCTTTGACAGTAGGAGGAAGTGGAAAAACATTAGATATTGATGCTAGTGGGTCATTAACAATTGATTCGGCAACAAGCATATCAATTGGAACAAATGCTGATAAACCAATTGATATTGATTCTACTACATTAGATATTGATGCATCCGATGCAATTACTATAGATGGGGTTGGAGTAGCTATTAATGCTGGAAATGCAGAACTGGACCTTACTACAACTGGAACACTAGACATTAATTCTGCTGCATTAGATATTGATGCTTCAGGAGCAGTTACGGTTGATGGTGTAGGGGTAGCTATTAATGCTGGAAATGCTGAAATGGACCTTACCACAACTGGAACACTAGACATTAATTCTGCTGCATTAGATATTGATGCTTCAGGAGCAGTTACGGTTGATGGTGTAGGGGTTGCTATTAATGCTGGAAATGCTGAAATGGACCTTACCACAACTGGAACACTAGACATTAATTCTGCTGCATTAGATATTGATGCCTCCGATAATGTATCTTTGACAGTAGGAGGAAGTGGAAAAACATTAGATATTGATGCTAGTGGTGCACTAACAATTGATTCGGCAACAAGCATATCAATTGGCACAAATGCTGATAAACCAATTGATATTGATTCTACCACATTAGATATTGATGCATCCGATGCAATTACTATAGATGGGGTTGGAGTAGCTATTAATGCTGGAAATGCTGAATTGGATCTTACCACAACGGGAACACTAGACATTAATTCTGCTGCATTAGATATTGATGCATCCGATAATGTATCTTTGACAGTAGGAGGAAGTGGAAAAACATTAGATATTGATGCTAGTGGATCATTAACAATTGATTCGGCAACAAGCATATCAATTGGAACAAATGCTGATAAACCAATTGATATTGATTCTACCACATTAGATATTGATGCATCCGATGCAATTACTATAGATGGGGTTGGAGTAGCTATTAATGCTGGAAATGCAGAACTGGACCTTACTACAACTGGAACACTAGACATTAATTCTGCTACATTAGATATTGATGCATCCGATGCAATTACTATAGATGGGGTTGGAGTAGCTATTAATGCTGGAAATGCTGAAATGGACCTTACCACAACTGGAACACTAGACATTAATTCTGCTGCATTAGATATTGATGCATCCGATAATGTATCTTTGACAGTAGGAGGAAGTGGAAAAACATTAGATATTGATGCTAGTGGTGCACTAACAATTGATTCGGCAACAAGCATATCAATTGGCACAAATGCTGATAAACCAATTGATATTGATTCTACCACATTAGATATTGATGCATCCGATGCAATTACTATAGATGGTGTTGGTGTAGCTATTAATGCTGGAAATGCTGAATTGGATCTTACTACAACTGGAACACTAGACATTAATTCTGCTGCATTAGATATTGATGCATCCGATAATGTATCTTTGACAGTAGGAGGAAGTGGAAAAACACTTGATATTGATGCGTCAGGAGCCATTACAATTGACTCATCAAATGGAACAATAAGTATTGGCAATGATGGCGTCAATAAAACTATTAATATAGCAACTGGTGGAACAAGAACAGTAGTGTTGGGTATAAATGATGGATCTGATCTAACAACATTTAATGTAAGAGGAAATACATTCCAGTCAGGAAATTTAACAATTGGTAATAGTTCAAATGCATATGATGCCAAATTTTTTGGTAGCAATTCTGATGCTTACATGTTATGGGACAATGCGAATAATAAATTGGTTTTAAGAGGACCTACTGGCACTGGAACAGCAACACCTGGTATTTTGAGATTGGAAACAGCTGAAACTACTGTTGTTGATGGAGATTTATTAGGAAAAATAGAATTTATTGCTCCAGCTGAAGCAGATGGGGATGGTGATGCATCTTCGGATTCTATAAAAGTTGCAGCAGCAATTTGGGCTGAAGCAGATGATACATTCACAGATACTGTTAATAATACAGATTTAGTATTTGCAACAGGAAAAAGTGCACCTGCTACTGAAAAAATGAGGATTGATGCAGATGGATTGGTTTCACTTACAAATAATTTAGCAGTAACTGGAGCCACAACAATTGGAAAACAATTTTCAGCAAATACTGATGGATCATTTGGAACATTTAGTGCATCTGATACATCACCCTCAGTAGCAAATGGAAATTTATGGAAGACACATGCAAGTGGACAAACTCTTATTGATTTTGATGATGGTATCGCGGGTCAAACTATAACAGTAATTTCAACAGCAGCAGTCGTATTTGATGTAACAAGCACAACTTTAAAAGGCGGTTCAACAAATATTACAACCGCATCTGGAGATATAACTGTGTGGACTTTTGATGGCACAAATTGGTATTTAGTGCAATTTATGGATGCAACCGCAAATATGTCTAGTATTGGTGGTTCATCATCATCATCATCAACATCACCATTAACTCTTAATATTACCGGAAATTTTAATGCAGATACCACCATAATGGACAGTCTTGATATTTCTCTTTATAGTCATTTCAGAATATGGGGAAAAATAAATGAACATCAAAATTTTTTATTACAAATTGGAACTACAGGATTTTCTGATTCATTTGTTACTTTCATTGAAATACCGGTTTTGGAGTTAACATCTGGTGTTTATACTTTTAATTACACATATACAAATCCATTACCATCAAAAAAATTTATAAAATTTGTAAATAATGGTTCTGCTAAAAATGGATTAAATTTAAATTTAGAAATGAAACATATTTGGTTAGATAATAATGAATCAAATACTATAACAACTATAAATTTACCGACAGGAGCAATAGCTGCGGATGCAACATTTATGGCAAATACCGATATTTCGGCATATCGTAAATTTAGAATACATGGAACAATGAATATTCTTCAAAATTTTTATGTAGAATTTAGCAATGATAATACCACATTTATTAGGGTGCTTGAAATTCATGTTACTAAAGAAAGTGTAGACGGAGGAAACGGTCCATTTAAATTTAATAAAACATGTTTGAATGCTCCAAACTATATACAATTTGTTAATTACAATGGTGCCGCACAAACTATAACAAATGGAAAACTTGAATTAATTTAAAAATTAAAATAAAAATATTTAAATTTAAATTTTAAAATAAAAATATTTTAAATATATAAATGTCTGGAATAACTCAAATTGTAGGAAATGAAGATAATGGAACAAGTAAAACTGTGTTTGTTAATAGTTCAAATGCTCTTAAAACTTTTTCTATCACCGATGATGCTATTGTTACAGATGATAGTGCTGTTACATTAGGAACTCAAAAAGGTATAGCATTAATGGGATTTGCTGGAACTCAATCAGTCGATGCTAATGATGCTTGTATGTTAGCATGTTCTACTGCTGGGAGATTAGAAGTAGATGTAACATCAATTGTTCCTGGTACAGGAGCAACAAATTTAGGTAAAGCAATCCAATCGCCACAAGGTACAACCGATACAGGTGTTCCTGCATTGGTAGTTAGAAATGACACATTAGCAGATCTTGCAGGAACAGATCATGATTATGCTCCTTTGCAGGTGAATGCAACAGGTGCTTTATATACGCAACCTCAATCACACCATGTTACTGCTACTTTGGCTGCTGGTTCTGCTACTATTGGTAAATTAGCAGCAAATACTGGAGTTAATATTGGAGATGTAGATGTTTTATCATTACCTTTAACTTTTAATAGTGGTAATAAAGGAGCAACAACTCAAAGAGTAGTGATTGCTACTGATGATATACCAATTGCTTTGGTAAATACTAAATTAGACCATCTTTCAACTGATTTAGATGATATTAAGGGAAATCAAGGAACTTTGGATACAACTATTGGTGAAGTCGTTACGAATGTTGATGCTGGTAATAGTTTATTAACCACTATCGATAATGTTCTCGATACTATTAAAGTCGACACAGAAGCAATAGAAACTGCTGTTGAAATATTATCAGCAAATCAATCTAAAACCACAACACAATTATTATACGGGACTGGCAATTTAGTTGCTAATGGGACGCCAGAGAGTTCATCGAATTCGGTAGAAATGTTAAATAATGGCGAAAGAGTTACGACATTTATTGAAGCCCAAAATACTTCTTGGGACGCTTTTAATGAATGGTCTTATGATAATTCAACTTGGTTTACAGACCAAAGTTTAAATTTTAGTGGAGACCAAACCGCTCTTTATCACGATTTTAAGAAGGGTAAATATCTTCGAGTTAAAGTTAATAATATGAGTGGAACAAGTGGCGATACAAATTCTTTTGTTGTTAATATTGTTCAGTAAAGATTTAAAAAACCTTAACCTTTTAGTTAGTCAAGTCGCTACTGCTGGCGAGAGTAGTTTATCTAATATTAACATAGAAGTTTCGTTAGACGGATTGACGTGGTTTTTCTCACAACATTACATTTCACTTAACGAAGTAGGCACTCTCGGCAATTATAATAATGCTCTTAGCATTAAAGATGTGGGTTTCCGTTATGTTAGGTTAATAGTAGCACAAATCTACGCTAATCCTACTTCTACTACGTGCTCTTTTTCACGCTCTTTGTAATCATTTTTTTTTCTTTATTTATACTATAATGTTGATATTTCTTCATTTGTTTATATAGATTGTTCTCATTCATAAAGTATTTTAAAATAAATTAATAAACCTAAGTCCATAGCATGCAAGGAAGTAAACAATGCCACCCCATAATACATCAACTAATGCTAATTTAATATTCCAATTTTTTATTACTGTGGCCGTTGTAAAATCATATACACCATAAAGCACTATACCAAATAAGAAACCATATTTTAAACAATCTTTAATATTAATATTTTTTATATTTAAGTTTGGTAGCACAAAAACGTTTAACCCAATAAGCATTAATAAATATGAAAAAAATGCATATAACATATTTGTCTCAATTTTTGATCCTTGAATTTTAGGAATCATAATACTATATCTTTTACCCATAAATCCTCCTAACCATAAAAAATCTAAAATAATTAGAATTAAACTAGATATTATTCTATGTTTTAATTGAAGCATATAATAATTGTTATAAAAAAAATTATAGTTACCAATTTAAATCTAAATAATTTATTCAAAAAAGTTATAATTCCAATTCAAAAAGTCTAAAATGAAAGTTTGAAAAAATAAAACTCCTGCCCCTAATAAGGCCAAATTTTTAAATTTCCCTTTATCATTCAATTTAAAAATATTATAAAATATTGCTAATGCACACATTGCAACCACAAATAATATTAATATTATAGCGACCTTAGTTAATTCTTCTTTTTTATTTAAATATTTAATTGATAATGGCATCCATAAAATTGATGCTAAAATAAGTATTGCTTGATGTAAAACTATATTTTTAATAATATTTTGATCTAATTTATCACTTTTAAAACCAATATAATAAAAAGTAAATAAATATAAAATTGTTGTTATAATTATTGTTACAATTGTAAAATTTTTATAATTTCCCTTTATATTTCCCCATAATTTATCAACTGTATCTTTATTTTCATAACCAAAATAATAATAAGAAGCTAATAGTAATAATCCCAGTATAACATTCGTATATACTGCTAAGTGATTCATATATAATTAATTTATATTATTTTATTATGAGTAAACAAACAAAAATAATTAATATATGCAATCTAAATGATGGTATTATTATAAATATTATTAGATATTTTACTAATAGTGATGATTACAACAATTTTAGAATGACAAATAAAAAATTATACAAATTAATAAATATAATTAGAAAATATGAAAACAGCAGATGTATACAAGAAATATTTATAGAAAATCAGTATTATATAAATAAACACTATTTTTATAATAATACTCTAAAACTACAAAATATATATATTATAAATGATAAATTTGAAAAAATTAAAACAGGCGCCGAAAAAGAATACTATTTGAATGGGTCTTTAAAACGCATCTCAAATTATAAAAATGGATTAAAAGAAGGTTTAGAAAAAAAATATTTTGATAATTACATAATAAGAAGACAATCTTTTTACAAAGATGGTATAAAATATAGAAAAGAATTTATTAATGATTTTAATGGTATATTAAAATATATACTTGACTATAATTTTCTATATATTTATGTAAAAAAATTTAATAGAAAAATGTTGTGTTATGATATTTCTATAAAAAATAATAATTTACATGGTGAGTGTAAATATTATAATAATGGTTCATTGCAAAAAAGTATAAATTTTTATAATGGGTTAATGCAAGGAATTTATAAAATATATAAACTATTTGGATTGGATGAAATAATAACATATAATAATAATAAAAAAAATGGTGTATTTTTGTGTTATAATTATCTTAAAGAAATTAAATATTGTGGAAAATATAAAAATGATAGATTAGAAGGAACAATAAATTTTTTTGTTTCAAATAGAATAATAAAGTCTATTGAAATGAAATGTGGATTACTGCATGGAAAGTATATTGAATACTCAGATTTAAAAAAGCATTTTGATTTTAAAGATAATTTACTTACTGGGTATTATAAAGAGTATAGTTATACAAATATAATACGATTAAAAATTAAATTTAATGAAGATAAATTTGACAATATATTTAAAATATATGATATACAAGGTAATTTAGATAAAGAATATATATTTTTAGATAAAGATTATATAGTTAAAAAATATATTAGAAATAGATTGATTTACAGTTTATATAAAATAAATTCAGTATACTATTTATTGTTTAATAATAAAAAAATAAAACTTATATAGTTGATAAATTATTTTCAAGTGTCAAAATATTTTTTTTTATAATTAGTTTAAAGGAATTATGTAGTTAATATTTTTTTTTTATAAATAATTTAAAGGAAAATGTAGTTAATATATTAAATGACTCTTATTGACGATTATTTGGAAGAACAAATTAAATATGAAAATAAATATGGTAAATATACGATTGTATTAATGCAAGTTGGTCACTTTTATGAGGCTTATGGTGTAGATAATGATGACGAGAATACAAATAGTGAAAATATGAAAAATTTAGCAGATATTATGAATATTCAAATGACACGAAAAAATAAATCTATAACTGGAAGTAGTAGAGGTAATCCCTTAATGATTGGTGTAAATATTTATTCTATTGACAAATATATTCAAATTTTACTTAATGCAAATTATACTATTGTTTTGATTTCTCAAACAAGTGAACCACCGTATGTTAAAAGAGAAGTAACAAACATTTATAGTCCAGGGACAAACATTGAATATTCTACAAAGGGTAATACTAATAATTTAGTATCTATTTACATTGAACAAGTAAAACAACATGATGGAAATGATATATTATGGATTGGAGCATCAACTGTCGATTTATCAATTGGAAAGAACGTTGTTTTCGAAATTCATTCAAAAATAAATGATAAAAATTTTTCATTAGATGAATTATTTAGATTTATTCAAGTTTATGATCCAAAGGAGATCATTCTTGTTAAAAAAAATGTCAATATGAGTAATGATAAATTATCGAATTATTTGGAATTAAATAATCGCATTGTTCATTACAAAGAATATGAGCAAATAAATTCTCAATATTTTAATATTAGCTACCAAAGACAATTCTTAGAGAAAATTTTTAAGAATCATGGACTATTATCTGTTATTGAATATTTAGATCTAGAAAAAAAACATTTTGGATTATTAAGTTATTTACTTTTACTTGATTTTGCATACGAACATAATTCTAAAATAATTGAAAAAATAAATAAACCAGAAATATGGAATAGTGAAAAGTATTTGATATTGGCAAATAATACAATAAACCAATTAAATTTAGTTGATCATCATACACAAAATATTTCTTCAAAATATAGTTCATTATTTGCGATTATAAATAGCACAAGCACAAATATTGGAAAGAGATATTTACGTGATACTTTGTTGAATCCAATAGTTGATTCTAAAAAACTTCAAAAACGCTATAATATTATTGAAAGTCTAATGATTAGAGAAAATGATTCTGAAACAAAATATAAATTATATGAAACATGTTTATCAAAAATTAGTGACGTAGAAAAGTTGCATCGAAAATTGTCTTTAAATTTATTGCATCCAGCGCATTTTTCATCATTAGATATATCTTATGAAAATGTTTTCAAATTACTAAATATAAATAATAGTGTTGTAGAATCTTTAAAACCAAATAAAGAAGACTTGAACAAATTTAGAGAATTTATAGACGAATATAGGAGTCATTTTGATTTACAAGAAATTGTAAAATATCATTTGGATAAAATAGGTAATTCATTTTTTAAGAAAAATGTGTGTGAAAAAATAGACAACATGCAACATATTATTGAAAGATCAAAAAAAATATTTGGTAAAATAATAGAAGAACTAAGTTGGCATGTTGATGAGAAAAGTAAAGGAAAATCATTAATCAAACTAGATTATACAGAAAGAGACGGTTATTATTTAACGATGACTACAAAAAGAGCAAAATCATTAAAAGAAAATTTGTATAAAAAGAAGCTAAAGATTAACTATGATGGAGAAGAAATAAATACTAAAGATTTTACATTTAAAAATCATGCAAAATCGGCTTGTAAAATAGAAAGTGATTATCTAAAAAAATTATCAAAAACATTAGTTAATTCTAATGATAAAATTCATTATCTTTGTAAGTCTAAATTTTTAGAATTATGTGAAAAATATGAAGAAAAATATGGAAATCACTTAAAATCAATTAACCGTTATATTGGAGAAATTGATATGTTTAAAAGTATAGCAAAAATATCATGTAAATATGGATATACTAAACCAATTATAGATGAAGATAGCAATAAGAGCTACATTGATTTTGAAGAAATACGGCATCCAATTATTGAAAGAATTAATAATGATATTAATTATGTAACAAATGATGTTTGTTTGGGGAAAAATCAATATGGTTTACTATTATTTGGAACAAATGCTTCTGGTAAAAGTAGTTTGATGAAGGCAGTTGGATTAAATGTAATAATGGCACAAAGTGGTTTCTTTGTTAGTGCAAAGAATTTTAAATATAAACCATTCAAAAATATATTTACTAGAATTAATAATAATGATAATATTTTTAAGGGAGAATCTTCATTTGCAGTAGAAATGAGTGAATTAAGATCAATTTTAAAGAGGTCATGTAGTAATAGTATTGTATTAGGTGATGAATTGTGTTCTGGGACAGAAAGTATATCGGCTCTTTCTATATTTTCATCAAGTGTAGTGAAACTAAATGAAAAAAAGACAACATTTATTTTTGCAACACATTTACATGAATTGTGTAAAATTAAACAAGTAACAGAATTAGATACAATAAGATTTTCACATTTGAAGGTAATATTCGATGAAATTACTGGAGAATTAATTTATGATAGAAAATTACAAGATGGAAATGGACATGCTATATATGGATTAGAGGTTTGTAAAGCAATGGATATGGATAGTGATTTTCTAAAACTTTCAGAAACAATAAGAAAGGATTTGTTAGGGGAAAAACATAATATTTTAGACCAAAAACAATCCAAATATAATAGTGAAGTTTATATTCACAATTGTGTAATATGTAATAAAAGTGCAGAAGATGTTCATCATATTAAATTTCAAAGTTGTGCTAATAGTAATAGTGTGATCGACGATTTTTTAGTAAAAGATAATAAATCCAATTTAGTATCACTATGTAAAAGTTGTCATAATAGTGTCCATAATGGTAATCTTGAAATACATGGATATAAACAAACTAGTAATGGTATTAAATTAGATTATAATTATTTAGAACAAAAAGATTTAGAAGAAAAGAAACATAAAAGGAAGAAATATGACAATGAACAAATTTTAATTATAAGAAATGTATATACTAGTAATAAAACAAGCAAGAAGGACATGTGTTTATTTTTGGAAAAAAATCATGAAATTAAGATATCTTTAGCAACTTTCAACAAAATAATAAATAATACTTATTGAAATAAAAATTGATTAATAATTTGATATGTTTTATAATAATTATAACTTAAATCCAACATGACTAACGACGGACTTATTTGGTTTGCAACTCAGGTTGACCGTGATTTTAATAACTGTGAATATGGTGATGGAACGCGACTTTATTGTGATAATTTTGATGAGGAATACAAAATTATTACTGGATATTCATATGATGGTAGTATTTTGAAGGTCAAAGATGAGGTTGGTAATATTATTGAACTAATTAATGAACCAGATAATATTAAATTTGATAATACAATTAAAATGGATTGGTGTAACTGGGATAAGAATTTTGTAGGAAGCTTTGAAGACAGAAGTGATTATGAACCATGGGCATATAATTCAATGACGGCTCTCGCAGTTGAGCTAGGTCTTTATGAAATAAATTGTGAAGATTCGCAGAATTTTAACATGTTTTATGGTAAGTAATATTACTTAATATTAATATTACTTAATATTAATATTACTTAATATTAATTATTGAATAATATCAAATATATCGTTTATAATTTAAAAAAATTTTATTTTATTTTATTAAATGTTTGATCCAAATATGATGAATTCAATGAGTGACATGATGAAAAATCCTGAAACATTAAAACAAATGGAAGACATGATGAAAAATCCAGATATTATGAGTAATGCAATGAAAATGATGAATGACCCAAGTATGGCCAATTTATTTGGTGGAAATATGCCAAATTTAAATGAAGAAAATACCGAAGAAAATACCGAAGAAAATGATTGCTGTAATAATGCAGATTGTTGCGAAGATAAAAATGATAAAAAATTTTCAAAAGATGAAAAGGTTAAATTAGTAAATTTAAAATCAGACACTTATAATGGTAAAGAATGTGTTATTAGAGAATATGACTGTTCTAATAATCGATATAGTGTTTTTGTTAATTCAATGGATAAAGTAATTTCAGTAAAGGAAGAAAATATAGAAAATAATAGTGAAATTGTTTTAGAAGTTGATTAACTTATTAACTTATTAACTTATTAACTTATTTTATTTAATATTTTCTATTTTATTTTATAATTATATTTAATAATTATATATGAGTAATCGAAATTATAGTATTTATATAAAAAATGAAAAAGGTAACGTTCAAAGGAAAGTTTTAAAAAAAAAAAATTCTATTAGTCAAAAAAAAAAAATTGTTAGAAGAAAAAGAGGAACTAAGCGTAAGGGTTCTAAACGCAGTAAACCACAAATATCAAGATGGAATATGGTAAAAAATAGATTATCTAATATAAGCAATATGAAAAATAATAGGAAATTATTTTTAAATACGATTGAAAACAGAAATACTACTATATATAGAAAAATAAAAAGAAGTGTTTTATCTAAATTAAAAATTAATTTAAAAAAAAAATATTTAATTGATTTTGATTTTGACGAAATAAAAATAATATCAAAACCCACTAATTCAGCTTCGAATTCTATTGTATATTTATTGAGAAAAGATACAAAACAATATATATTAAAAATAACAGGTATGAAAAAGTTTATGGGAGATTACAGTCCTGCAGATACTGAAAAAAGAATTTATTCTATAATGAATTTATTAGTTGACAGAAATATAACTCCCCATGTATTTACATTAACATATTCATCAAATAAAGAAATTCCTATTAAAAATATTAATAGAGAATTAACTACAGAAATAAATAGTATATTTGATAATAGTAAGATAAAATATATATATCCAATGATTACAGAAACAGCCAATTCAACAAAAATGATTACTACATTTAATGAATTTATATTAAAAAAATTGATTACATTAGATAGATCATTAATTATAAATATATTTTTTATTATACTATTCCAAATTATGTATACATTAGAAGTATTCAATATTGTTGGTTTAAAACATAATGATTTGCATTTAAAAAATATATTTGTTCAAATAAATTCAAAAAATATTATTAATAGTAACCAAGATGAATATTATAATAAATATATAATTCACGACAAAGAATATTTGATTCCAAATATAGGTATAGATATTAGAATATTTGATTTTGATAGAAGTTGTAAATCTAAAAATGGAATATACAATGAATTTGGTTATATAGAATCAAATTATATGTCCGAATTATATTCTTTAAATATAAACTGTCAAACAAATCCTTCTTTTGACACATTTAAAGTTTTAGGTGAAGTTAATTATATATCAAATAAACATCAGAATTTAAATCCATTAAAACAAATAGTTAATTTATTTTTTACAAGTAAAGGAAAAGAAATATTAGAAAATGATATATATATAGACCCAGACACCGGAATTTTATATAAGGATTTGGTTCATAAAAGTCATCGATATTATTTAATAAATAGAGAATTACCAAATACTTTAATGACAGAAACAAAAGATATTTGTCATTACATAGGAACAATGATTCAATCTAATATTAGAGATTTATCAGATGTTGAAATATTTCAAGAATTTTCCACACATAATATTTGATACGATTAATTATAATTTAAGATTAATATTTATCTTCTCATTTTCTTTGAGCCTCTACCTCTTTTTTGTCTTTTTATACTTCTACCTCGTAAACGATTATTCGACCTACGTTTTTTTCTTTTTTTTTTTTTTCCTGTAGCTAATCTATTATCAATCATAAAGCCTTCATATTCCCTTAAAATATTTTTTATTTTTCTTTTATAAAAATCACGTGTTGTGGTAGTTATAATTACATTTTTGTTTAAAACTAATTTTACTAATTCTCTTAATTTTAAATCGCTTATATTCTCTAAATCTGGTAAATATTGGTTTTTTAATCTTTCTCTTAAGGCTTTGAATTCTTCTCGTTTAATCATTTTTTCTCTTTGTATATCTTGATTTGTTTGACTATTAAATATATTATTATTAGACATATTATATTATATAATTATAAAATAATATGTATGGCTTTTTTTAAACTATTCAAAAAACCTTAAAATATTTACTTTTTACAACTATATTCTTTTTTAATTACTTTTTTCATTACTATATCAAAACGGTCCATATCTTTTTCAGATTTTAATAATTGTATTGGATAATACACGTCATAATGTCTATATTTTAACACATATTTCCCCTTTAATTTATTTAATTTTTTTTCATTAAAATTAAAATCTAATTTTTTATTATTATTTTCACTATTTTTTTCTTCATAATATTTTTTTAATTTTTTTATATCTTTACTATTTAATTTAGATACTTTGTATAATCCTTTTTTATTTTTTGAACATGTTATTGCCTTGCAAATTTTATAATAACCTCCAGTGTAACAATATTTCACATATAAACCTTTACAATATTCAGTTGGCAATTTACTCCAATATTTTGATTTTGAACTATGTAAACTTGCACAAAATGGTTGTTTATCTGGATATGCAATAAAATTTTGTATAGCACTATCTTTTGCTTTGAATGTTTTCTTACCAGAGAATTTTTCTACTTTAATTGAATGATCTAAAATAAGATAAAATAATACTAAAATTATTATTAATAATGTTATTTTAAAAAACATATAATATTAGAATATATTAATTTTTGGATAAATATTGTAATAATTTGTTAACAATCGCGTTTATTGTAGGTAGTTTACCGTTGCTTCTTCTAAAGTCATTTATTACATTTTTAAATTTCTCTGGACTTTCTAAATATAAATCAATTATTTTATTATTCATATAACTTTTCTTTGAAACATTTTTACTATGATGCATTTTATTAGCTGCCTTTTTTATAATTTCTCTTATATATTTCGAAGCCTGTGTTTGATTATTTGGCAGAGGATGATCCAAAATTTCTTTTATAAGTATATAATTTGCAGCCCATGTTCTAAACATTTTAACTGTTAATGTTTTGTGATATTTTTTTAAAAAGTCATTAATATGTTTTTCTGTGATTCTAAAAACCTGGTTTTTATTATCTTTATAGCTAAAAATATATTCAAAATCAAAATTACAGAGTCTATCAATTATAGTCACCACATCTTTATTTTCAACATTACTTTGATTTATAACACCTTTTTTCCCAACAAATGAAATTTTTATATTATTTTTTAAAAATTCAAAATGCTTCTTATTTAATGTAGTTACTCCATAAGAATTATATAACTTTTTATATTTTTCATTTCCTACTCTAAAATTACATCTATCTATAAGAAATATAACTAATGAAATTAAGCATTCTTTATTTTGAATTTTAGATCTATCGTTAACACATGATTTAATATTTGTATTTACATCTTTTCTTATCCTTTTTATTTTTTTTCCAAAATAAATTAAATCATCAAATTTAATTTCAGATTGCTGCTCTATATAATCTTTATTATATATATATTGCGACCTTTCTTTTGTGTCAATCCCTTTTGCTTGAACTTTGCTTTGCATATTACTAGATATTTGAACAGTTTTATAAGCTGGAGGTATCCGAAGGCTTTTAATATGTTTGAGTAAATTAAGATTCTTAACTTTTTTCTTTGACCTTTTATTTACATAATAAAAATTACCATTAGAATTAGTTTTTCTAATTATATCCATTAAAATTATAAAATATATTAAAAAAAATAATAAATAATAAATTATTTTATCGAAGAACTTTTATCATTTGAAATTTTTTAATATTTTCTTTTTCTTGTAGATAAGAATATATTGTATTTTAAAGAGCATCACTTTGTCTAATTTATATTGTAATAAACGCATTCATGTAAATGGTAATCCGTATTTTCTTCTAATTTGTTTAAAAAATATTTAATAATTTTAATGATATTAAACTTTTTTTGTTCCACCATGATATTCATATCCATGTCCAGTTTTAATCATTAAATTATTAACTGGTTCTTCATCATCTTCATTAATATAAATATCACCAAGTAATCTTCCATATTTATCAAATTTACCACATTTTAAGTATACCAATTGTTCATTATTAAAAATTAAAGATTTTAAAAAATCTCTAGACAAAATAGCTTTTTGTTTGATATCATCTCTATTAGGAAGTTTTTTTGAAGGACGCATTTCTGGAGTATCGTAACCATTCATTCTTACATTCCATCTATTTATGACACCATTATTATCAAATACTACATTGCACGTATCTCCGTCATAGACACTTACTACCTTACAAAGTTTAGTTTGTCCTTCAAGAGAAAACTTTTTAGTTTTTTTATCACAGTTTTTAAGAATATCGCAAATTTCGGATTTATCCATTATAAGTTAATATTACAAATTAAAATTGAATTAATTATTTATTTTAATAACAAAATATATTATGATATTGACAAGTGATGAAAAAAATATAATGATTAATATTTTAAGAACACTAACATATAATAAATTTAATGATCTTAAAAATAATATTTTAGAGAATAAAAACAAATTATCAAAAGATAAATACAGCATTTTATTGTTTGGAAATAAAGAATCAAAAAATAACCAAAATTGTAAAATTATTACTCATCTAGATAATAGATGGTGTCTTCAAAGCATACTTTATTATCATGTTCATAGAACAAAAAAAATAACACAAGACCAATATATAGAAATATTATCTATTAAGTAAAAAAATTATAAAGATGAGTTTATAATATTTCCACCAACACCAGATAGTGACACAATAATATTATTTTTAGAATATTTTTCATCTTTTAATTTGTAAGTATGCATCATATCCTTAGACAATTTTTTTAACTCAACGTTATTTGCAAATTGATTAGTTGATAAGTTATGGATTATAAAAAGTTCTGGAAAGATTAAACTATACATAGCCCATTCATGTAAAGCTCCTTTATAATCACTAATCTTATCCATGGGTAAACCTTGAGTTTGTAATTCATTATAATAATTTTGAGCTGCACCGCAACTCCAAGATGCACAATAAAGTATAACTATATCTATTTTTTGTAATTGAGGGTCATTTGTTAAATATTCGATAAATTTGGATTTTGTCATATTTTGAGTGTTTTGTTCTCCATTACAACCAACTAAAAATGGTATTTTTTCTGATAATACGTTAACTAATATTACATTTTGATCTTTATTTTTTAAAGCACCTAACATTACATATGGTGAAATATTTTCCATTAAATTATTTTTTAAAGTATTTTTTCTTGATCTAATAAGTAAAAATGTTACTATTAATATACAAATTATAAATACACTCCCTATTGCATATTTATTATTTATGCTCATTTATAATTTTGAATTAGAAAAAAAAAATAAATAAATAACTAAAATAAAGTAAAATTTATGAATAATAAAATTGATTTTTTTTCATTTTATTAATAACAATTAATTATTAACTCATATTGAGGATATAAAATGACAGAAACTTGCACAATTTGTCTTTGCGAACTTGGTGATAGAAACGTTACAACATTAGATTGTGGACATAGTTTTCACTATAGATGTATTTTTCAATGGAATGTAGATCATAATAGTTGTCCTTTTTGTAGACAACAAATTGATCCTAATCAAGAAGTTAATGATGATGGAGATGTTTTAGAAGTTAATGTTAATGAAGAAAATATGATTGACGCTAATGTGATTGAAGAAAATATGATTGATCTGATAGAATATGAAGAATATGAAGAAATAAACCAATTACATGATAATGAAGAAAATATAATTGACCTAATAGATAATGATGAGTTTATCCAATTACATGATAATGAAGAAAATATAATTGACCTGATAGATAATGATGGACATGATATACATGGTAATAATGATGGAGGTGATATACCTGTAAATAATGATAACCAGATGCAATACTTTGAGAATGATGTATCAAGTATTTTAACCATAGTTAACAATATAATAAATAATATTGGAAATATTAATAATCCATTTAGACAAAATCTAGTTGTTTTGAGAGATTTTATGCCTCATTTAGATAATAATAATGTAGGTCTGATAAGACATTGTTTTGATTGTAATTCTGAAATAATTCATTGTGAGTCTTGTAATATATTTATGTGCGAGTGTGAAAATTCCGAAAATAATGAAGCATTTAATCCATTGTATCATCATAATATAAATATGGATCCAACCTGTAGAAATTGTTTTCAAAATCGAGATGCGATACTAACATCATATTTGGCAGATAATATTAATGTAAATTTGTGGGATAATAATTTTATTAGATCTCACTATAATAATTATTATGTAAACCATACAAATATTAATATTAATTATCAATGTTTTCAAAATTATATCCAGTATGTAAATTACATTAGAGAACTTATTGATGAGTATGGTCTAAATAATCAACTCAACAATAATAATCAAATTGACAATGAAATTAATAATAATCTAATTAACAATAATAATCTAATTAACAATAATAATCTAATTAACAATGAAATTAACAATAATAATCTAATTAATAATAATAATATAATTAATAATAATAATCTAATTAACAATGAAATTAATAATAATAATCTAATTAATAATAATAATCTAATTAATAATAATCTAATTAACAATGAAATTAATAATAATA
>Ga0257126_1001341_pt1 | contig 17913 bp, 13 predicted proteins | sample SI060_120mmetaG_FD_190151 | JGI IMG/M metagenome (GOLD analysis project Ga0257126, IMG submission 190151) | Marine microbial communities from Saanich Inlet, British Columbia, Canada - SI060_120m | ecosystem: Environmental > Aquatic > Marine > Inlet | place: Canada: British Columbia | collected... | reverse complement strand
TTTAAATATTTTACTAAAAAAAAGCAAAAGAAATAATAATATAACTATAGATAAAATAGAAATATAAATAATAATTTTATAAATTTTATCTAAAATAGCCATAACTATTATATATATATAAAATAAATTATAAAAAGTAATAAAAAATAAAAAATAATAATAAAAACAGTAATAAATTTTATAAACTAACTAAAGCAATAAATGCTTTTAACAATTTTTAACAATTAAAGGTTGTTTTTCACCTATATTTTACTATTTATTTAAGATAGTAAATTTTTTAATATATATACATTATAACTGTATATATCATGTTCATAATTATTTACTCTTGAATGATTTTTTGTTATAAATTTAGAAACTATAAAACTTTTTTTTTCTAGTAAATTTTTTTGTATTTCATTTATATCATAAGATTTATTTGTTTCATATTTTATTTGTTCTTTATGATTTATTATTTTTTCAAAATTTAACTGATTCGGCAAATCTATATGTTTATATATCATTAATTTATGTATATATTTTAAATTTACAAATAAAACTTATAAATATGGATGTCCTTCTTCTTTATTATTTTTATTTACATATTTTGGTCTTTCTATAGGAACTTTTAAATGACTTAAATCATTTAAATAAAAATCATACATATTTAATTCTGAAATAATGCGGTCAACACTAAAATTTATTACTAATTTATTTAATTTATGAATTTCTCTTAATACAGATTCTCCGTCATTTAAAGCCATATTTCCATATTGTAATAATTGACCTCTCATTACTGTAATTAATTCTTGTTCTGATTGATAATCAATTACTTTACTTGTATTTTGAAATACATAATATCTTATTGAATCTTGAATTGTTTTAATGTTGTTATCTGAGAAAAAATTATGAGTTAATAAAGTTTGTTCATAATTTCCTTTTATTGAATCAATTTGTGTTGAATTATAAATAATTTTTCCATTTTTAGCATATATAAAGTTTGATTTATCTTGTACGTCGGGTATAATTCCATTATTTGATACATCACTATTTACATAAAAATCATTTATATCACTTGTATAATCACTTGTGTCTAATGTATCATAATTTTGACTATAAGTATCCATAGAATTTAATACATTGTTCATTATATTATATATAATATATATATATATTATATTATGGATTATTATTTTTGGGGATTACTTATTCCATTAATTATAATTGAATCAAGTGCTATGTATATAATGGAACGTTCAGTAAAAAATAATGATAATAATTATATTTTTTCTATAATTATGTATGCACTAGTTGCATTTTTATTTTATAATATATTAAAAAAATCTAAAAAAAATGGAAGTGATACAAATGCAATTTGGAACTGTAGTACTACATTTATATTAACAATGATAGGCATTATTGCATTTAAAAATAAAATATCAAAGTTTAAATTATTTGGTCTTATGGCTGCTATTTTATCTATTATTTTTATAGAATGTCAAAATTAATTTGAGTTTGTTTTAAATAATAAAAATCAATGATAGATTTGCATATACTAATAATGGATTTGCATATATCTACTAATAAAAACAATAAATATGCAATATTATATATAAAAAAAGAATATTACAGAATTATTTTATAAAAAAACAACTCATTTACGTCTTCCGATTATACCTAATAAAAAAAGTTTAATCAATTTAGAAACAAATATAAAAATGTATATTAAAAATGTTATAGAAAAAAAATACCCAATAAATTTATTAGAAGAATTATGTAATTTTCATTGTGTTTACAAATATGAATCAGAAAAAAAATCACATTATGAACATATTTCCAATTTTCTTTATAAAGCTACTAATTATAAAAATATAAATGCTTGTAAACATTATATTAAATTAAAATTAACAGAATTAACATTTGATTTTTATGCTGAAGATTGGTCAAATGCATCTATCGCTGATGAAACGCTTCCAACAATAGAACATGCTCCACCTGAAACAATTGTAAAAAAAATTATGGAAAATTTAAACGTTTGTAAAGAAACATGGTCTATAAATATTGGACACGATTGGACTCATTTTTAAACACTCATATTAAAATTATCTAGATTACATAAATAATCGTCTTCTTCTAATTCTTCTAATGCTTTATCAATATTATTATTATTATATACTTTAATCTGTTTTTCTTCTAAATTTAATTTTTGAATGTTATCAATTAATTCTTTTTCGTCTAATAATAATTCACACATATTAGTACCCGCATGAATTTTTTGTCCTAACATAATGTTACTTGATACACCTTTTAAATTATCAACTTCTCCAAAAATAGAAGATTTAATTAATTGATCTGTAGTATCCTCAAAAGAACATTTTGCTAAAGGACCAACATCACCTCTATTAATACCTTGTCTATTTATAGATATTAAATCTCCAGAAAATGTCATTGCATCACATAATAATTCTATATGTCTAGAATTAATATAAGAACCTTCATACTCTACAACTCCTCTTATTTCTTCTATTAATTTATTTCTAGTTGCTTCTATACCAAATAATTTATATGTTTCTAATATATCATTTGATGTAGTTTTTGTAAAATCAATATATTTATTAGATAATACCTCTAATAAATTTGTTCCATCTGTTTCTATAATCCATTGATTTTTTTGTGTATATTCTTCATATTCTTCTGATACATATGTATTTGTTATATTTTTAATACCTTTTATTTTAACATTTGTTAATAATTCAGTTTTATATTCTTTAAATAATGTTATAATTTCATTTTGATTATAAACTTCATTTATATCATCATATTCTTCTTTTATATTTAAACTTAATGAAATTCTTCCAATTAATTGTTTAGAATTTTCATCAGAAAATACAATATTTACTAAATTTGATCCTAAATTATAATTTATTATTGAATTATAAACATCTTCTACTAATATACCTTTATCTAACATTGATTCTTTATCAAATACTAATCTAATAATCCATGGATTATTATTAGATTCTTCTGTTTTTTCATACAAACTACTAAATTCTTTATAAATTTGTAAAAATTTTTTATCTTCATCTATATCAGAATCCATATCAATATGTTTAGGATCATAATAAATTTTTGATGAAGTAACAATATCTTGTAAAATTGTATATTCTATATTATTTTTTATAAATAATACTTGTTTTTTATTATATTTATATCTATCTTTAATGTAAATTTTAACACTTGGTGAAGATATATTTTGAGATAAATGAATTAATTCTCTCAATCTTGGGATGCCACGAGTTACATTAGATTTAGAACTAACACCAGCAAAATGAAATGTATTTAATGTCATTTGTGTGGCTGGTTCACCAATACTTTGAGCAGCTAATGTCCCCACCATTTCTCCCGGATTTATTATTGATCTTAAATAAGTTTTTTCTATAATTTCCAATAAATTATAATATTCATCTTTATTTATATTATATGTTTTAATTAAAAATGCAGGATTTAAATATATATCTATAAGTCCATTTGTAATTTTATTTGTATTTATTTGTTTTTTAATAGACATTTTATTTTTTAATATTTTATTTTGATCAATAATTTCTATAAATGATATATCACAAACGTTTTCTTTTTTTTTAATATTGTTTTCTATTAATCTTTGAAAATGAACACAATGAAATGTATTACTTCCTTGAATTAATTTTTCAAATATAATTTTAATATCTATTAAGTTTTTAGCGATGTCAAATAAATATTGTTCTAAATTTTCTTGAGATTTAATTTCATTTACTCTATCACTATCAAAATATTTATTCCAATCTGTATCTTTATCAAATGTATATTTTTTATTTATATCTTCTATAGTTAATTTATTTACTACAATAGGCACAGATTCTATATAAGCAGCATCTATTCCGTCATCTCCATATAAAAACTGAACAATTTTACCCGAAGAAGTTCTAACTGTATAATCATAATCTACTTTTAAATCTTCCATAGATTTGACTAATTTTCTCTGAATATATCCTGTTTCAGAAGTTTTAACAGCGGTATCAATTAATCCTTCTCTTCCACCCATAGCATGAAAGAAAAATTCTTGAGCTGTTTGGCCTGTTATAAATGAATTTGATACAAATCCTCGTGCTTCAGCTGTATCATCAAACTTTAAAAAGTGTGGTAATGTTCTATCTTCAAATCCATATGGTATACGTTTTCCATCTACATTTTGTTGTCCTAAACAAGCAACCATTTGACCAATATTTGTTACTTTTCCTTTAGAACCTGACTCAATCATTGATACTGCACGATTATTTGGAGGTAAATTTAGTAATGCAAGTTTACCGGTTTCATTTACACTTTTATTTAAAATACCATTTACTTTATTCTCAAAATAATTTTTATTTGAATCACCTGTAAAATTTTCTAGTATATTAAAATGTATATCTTGTAATATACTTATTATTTGTTTTTTTTGATTTGATATAATAGTTTGTATTTTATTATTTGTTTTTGTATCAGTAATCATATCACTTATACCAATACTAAACCCTTCATTTAATATATAATAATTTATAATTTTTTGAATGTCATCTATGAAATTTTTGGCCATTTTTGGACCATTTTCTCCATAATCATTAAATATAGTATGAATTAATCCTTTAGACGTTTTAGTAAATATACTTTTGTCAAATGTACCTTGTTTTATTACACCTTCTATAATTTTAATAAAATTTAATTTATCTTCCTGACTATCACATTTATTATTTCCCATATCTAAATTTAAATAATCAGGTATAATGTAAGACAAAATTATCTTTCCACTCCAAAATTGTATATTATGACTATTTACTGTGTAATTTATATCTGCTTCCGGAAAATTACCATTAAATGTAGATAAATCTGATATTAAATTCATCATTTGTTTTTTATTAAAAACTGAACTATCTACATATTTTTGTTTTATTTTACTAGATTCTTCACTATTTGATTTTTTGTTTACAATCATGTTTGTATTTTCTAAATATAAAACTTGGTCTTTATTCATATATTTTAAATCATAACTAGATGTTAATTTGTAAACACCTAGTAATGTATCTTGTACAATAGTTATAATTGGTTTATTTTCTCCAGGACTAATTATATGTTTTGATACATTTAATAATTCTTTTATTTCCATTCTAGATGCATTTGATTGCGGAGCATGTGCATTCATTTCATCACCATCAAAATCTGCATTATATGGAGGAGTTACACTAACATTTAACCGAAATGTATTTCCTTCCATTACTTTTACACGATGTCCCATCATACTCATTTTATGTAAAGAAGGTTGTCTGTTAAATAATAACCAATCATCATCTAATAAATGTCTATTTACTATGTCACCTATTTCTAATTTTATATCTGAATTATTTAAAATTGTAATTTTTTTATTTGTTTTATTTTTGATTATATTTTTAGCTCCAGGATATAAATCCGGACCATTTTCTATTAATTTTGTTAATTTTTTAATATTTAACTTATTTACAGTTTCTGGAAAAGTTAAGTTTTTAGCAATCGCAAGAGGTACACCCAATTGATCTAATTCTATATTAGGATCGGGTGTAATTACACTTCTTGCTGAAAAATCAACACGTTTACCCATTAAATTATTACGAATTCTCCCTTCTTTTCCCTTTAAACGTTGTTTAATTGCTTTTAAAGGTCTCCCAGAGCGATGAACGGATTGAGATATATTTGGAATTTCATTATCCACCAATGTAGATACATGATATTGTAACACTTTTGTTAAATCATCAATAATATCTTTATTTGAATTAGTTTTAATTTTTTGATTTAATGAATTATTAGATTTAACAATATCTGATAATTTATGAGTTAAATCGTCATCCATTCGTTGAGAATTATCTTGTTTTATAGAAGGCCTCATTGCTGGTGGTGGAACAGGCAATACAGAACATATTAACCATTCCGGACGACACCATGTTTTGCTAAAACCTAAATAAGAGGCATCTTCATCACTAATTCGTTCTAATATAGATCTAACATACTCAATATTAATATATTGTTTTTCTATTTTATTTGAATTTGAGTCAACTAAATCCTTAAATTGTATACTAATTCCAGATAACCCTTCAAATTTATATCTATCGGGTTGTTTACAATTACAACCATCTTTTGTAAATTTACCACATCTATTTATTTTTTTACATTCAGTGTAAATTGTATTAAATCGTTTTTTAGGATTTTTTTTTAAAATTTCACGAATATAAATATTATCTTTATCTGCAAGTAATTTAGAACATTTAAAACAAACACAATTTAATATTTTTAATATATATTCCATAAAATGGATATTATAAACGGGTCTTGCTAATTCTATATGACCAAAATGACCGGGACATTCTAAATTTTTTTGCCCACACGTTTTACATATTTTACCCATTTCTGTAACTCCCATTCTAGGATCAAATAATCCTTTAATAACAGGTACATCTTTATCATATGTATCTTGTTTTATTACATCTACAACTGAACGGTGTCTTATTTCTTCAGGGCTTAATATACTAAATTGTACTGAATATATATTTTTTATATCGGGTTCTCCCATAAATATATTAATGTATATATATATAGTTTATATTTATATTTATTTATAAATATAAAATTTCAAATTATAAATTAAAAAAAAATTAAGAATATATATCTATTATATCCATTAATTTAAATTTTATTTTTTTATCTTTTATAAAATTTAATAGTTCTTTTATTTTTTTTATATTTTTCTCAATATATAAATCTTTATTATTTTTTAAAGTTAATTTATTTAATATATTAATTAATATATATAATATATTATTATTTGATTTATATAAAATTATATTATCAAATACTACTTTTATTATGGTTTTATCATGTTTATAATATAAACTATACAAATTAGATAAACTTTTATCTAATTTATAATAATCACATAAGATATCATAATTACTTATATCCACATCTTTTTTTAATTTTTCTATTAAATCGTTTATTTGTTTAGAAATTAAATTAAAAATAAATTCTTTTTTTACTAAGTCGTTGTCTAAAAAATTTATAATAATATAATTATAATAATCTAAAAACATATCATTTAGTTTGCATTTTTCTACTATTATTTCTACTGCTTTGTTTATATATTTATCTTTATTATAATTACAAAAAGTATCAGATTTGTTTACAATTTCTATATATAATTCTTTGTAATTATTTTTATTTAACTTATTTAATGTTAAAGTTAAATATTTATCGGATTTAGAGTTAGTTAATACAGATTTGTTATTTTTTTTTATAATATAATTTTGATTTGTTTTTAAATTATTTAAAAAATTTACTAAGTTTTTATAATCTGGATCTTGCGTTTTGTAATCATTAGAACTATTTATAAAATTATCATTTTTAAATACATCTATTACATTTTCATAATTCATATTATTTATATAACTATAGTTATGTTTTATATAATTTAACCACTACAAGATTCACATATATCAGGTGAGATAGTAAATTGTATTGCTTTACAAGATGGTCTTGTTCTTAAATAATAAACCCCTGTTTTTAATCCTTGTTCCCATGTATAAAAATGCAATTTTGTTAATTCTTGTGCGTTAGGTGATTCTTTAAATAAATTTAAACTTTGTGATTGACATATAAATTTACCACGATCTACAGCCATATCAATAATATCTTTTTGATTTATTTCCCAAGATATTTTATATCTATCTTTAATATAATTAGGTACATCTAACCCCATTACAGATCCATTATTTACAATAATATTATTTTTTGTTTCTTCATTCCATTTATTTAATAACATTAAATCATTTACCATATATTTGTTTATAATTGTATAATCTCCAGATAAAACACGTCTGCTATAAATATTTGATATTGCTGGCTCAAAACACTCAAAATTATTTAAAATTTGTGCTGTAGATGCAGTAGGCATAGGAGCTACCAGTAAACTATTACGTACACCATATTTTTTTATAGATTTTCTTAAAGTTGTCCAATCATTTAATGAATCATCAACAACATGATCCCACATATCAAATTGTAATTTACCATGATAAATAGGAGATCCTATAAAACTACTATAAGTTCCTAAGTATTCTTGTCTATTTAATTCTTCGTTTAATGGGTTTAGTTTTTTATAAAGAATGTTTATCTTTAGTTTGTCGTCTCCATTCCAAGCACCTATATTTAACTCGTCATAATTTTTTTGTTTATTTATTAAATTTTTTAATAAAACAAGTTCACTTGCTCTTTGTTTAGATAATTCTACAGATTTTTCTAATGCACCATAGTAAATACACTCAAATATTTGTTTATTTAATTTTTTTGCTTCATTGGAATCAAAGGGTAGTTTCATTTGATAAAATACATTAGCTAAACCTTGTATACCTATTCCAATTGGTCTATGATTCATATTAGAACGTTTTGTTTTTTCCGTTGGATAAAAATTATAATCAATTGTATTATTTAAATTATTTGTTAATACACCCGATATATGCTTTAGTTTATCAAAATTAAATGTAGGAGATAAGTATTTATCCAGTTCTAAAAATCCACCTATATAATCGTCTGTTGCTGTATATATTTGAGGAAATGATATCTTTAAAGGCAATCTTTCATCATCGATATCTAATTCAGTATATTTTATTTTTTCATATTTTATATCGTTTTTTTCACATAATTTAACGGCTAAATCACAATAAAAACAGTTTGGTTTAGAATAAATTAAAATTTTACTTACTTTCTTGTCATATATTAAACAACTTTTTAATGAAATTGATCCTAAATTACAAACAGCAGTTTCTTCAGGACTTGAGTATTCTATAATTTCTGTACATAAATTAGAAGACTTTATTGTTCCTAAATTATTTTGATTTGATTTTCGATTACAACTATCTTTATATAAAAGATAAGGGGTTCCTGTTTCTATTTGAGATATACAAATATGTTTCCAAATTTCTCTAGCATTTATTTTTTGTTTATATTTATCTCTTTTTTCATAATCCATATATAAATCATTAAATTCTTTTCCATATACTTCAGATAATCCAGGCGCTTCATTTGGACAAAATAAACACCAATCTTCCCCTCGTTTTACTTTTTCCATAAATAAATCAGGAATCCATAAACCATAAAATAAATCTCTTGCTCGTTTGTCTTCATTTCCATGATTTTTTTTTAATTCTAAAAAATCTAAAATATCTGAATGCCAAGGTTCTAAATAAATAGCAAATGATCCATTTCTTTTTCCTCCACCTTGATCTATATATTTAGCAGTATCATTAAATACTTTTAACATAGGAACTATCCCATTTGATTTACCATTTGTTCCTTTAATAAAAGAACCATCACTACGAATATTATGTATATGTAATCCTATTCCTCCAGAATGTTGTGAAATAATAGCACAATCTTTTAATGTATTATATATACCAATTACTGAATCTTCTTCAATTGATAGTAAAAAACAACTAGAAAATTGTTGTTTATTTGTTCCCGAATTAAATAATGTAGGTGTAGCATGAATAAATTCATGATTTGATAACATTTCATAAGTTTCTAATGCTTTATCTATATTGTTTAAATGTATAGCCAAAGATACTCTCATAAACATACATTGAGGGCGCTCTAATATATTTCCATTTTTTTTTAATAAATAACTTTTTTCTAAGGTTTTAAATCCAAAATAATCAAATAAATAATCTTTATTGTAATTTAAAGTTTTTTTAATTTTATCAATATTATCTAATGCAAATTCATAAAAATTACTATTTATTATATATTCTTTTGTAGATTTATCATTTACATCTTTAAAATATAATTCGTTTAACAACACCTCAAAATCATCTGTTGTTTTTTTATGTAAATTAGAAATAACAATTCTAGATGCTAATATTCCATATTCTAAATTACTAGTTTCATAAGAAATAGATGTTTCAGATGATAATATATCTAATTCTTCAGATGTGATTTTATCATATATACCTGCACATACTTTTTGACTAACTACAGATATATCTGGATTTATAGTTGGATGTGCTTTACACAACCCTTTTAATCTATTCTGAATTTTATCAAATGATACATCTTGGTAAGATCCATTTCTTTTTAAAATTTTCATTTTAAAATAATATATATTAATATAATTATAGAATATATTTTTTATATTTATTTTTTATTTTCTAATTTCTAAATCTGTTTTAATAACTGAAAGTATTTCAGTTTTATCTAAATCAATATTATCTATAGGATACAAGTTTGGTTTTGCCTTATTAGGTTGTTTTTGTACATTGATTTCTGTTTTATTAGTTATAGAATTATCTACTAAATTAGCTGTAAAATTTAACCGTTCCATTATTTCTTTTACTTTTAATTCTAATGCTGTTGATTCATCATCTTTTATTAAATTTTCATTTAATGTTATATCTTCTGTATTTGCATCGTTTACAACTTTTGCATCGTTTACAACTTTTGTATCGTTTACAACTTTTACATCGTTTACAACTTTTACATCGTTTACAACTTTTACATCGTTTACAACTTTTGTATTAAATGTTGATTTTTTTAAATTATCCATAGTTGTATTTTCTAAAGTTTTAACAAATAAAGACACATCGTTTTGTGTTTTAGATAATTGTTTTTTATTTTGTTCTAATTTATCTTTAAATTCAGATACTTTATTTAATGAATTTGTAATTATATCTAATTTATTTTTTAAAAAAGTTTCATAATTATTTAAATTTTCATTTAATAAATTTATATTTTGTTTTATATCTGATATTAGTTTATCATTTTCTTTTTTATTTATATTTAAATTGTTTGTATTATTTTCTACTTTTTTTGTATTCATATGTGAGGTAGAATACCTAAAATTTCTATTAAATCTTGACATATATATATAATATAATATGAATATGTTTTAAATATTTTAACACAAATAAAATATTTATAATATTATAATGTTTAAACTTTGTCAATTGGGTGGAACAAAAAATAATAAATTATTATTTAGTAATAATAAAACAAAAAAAAATAAAAATAAAAAAACGTTAAAAAAAAAATAAAAATAAAAAAACGTTAAAAAAATAAATCACATTTGTTTATAAAATAAACAATATGCTTTTTTGTTAAATACTTCTTTTTCATTTAATTTTCTTACCATAGAATCATTATAAAGTCTCCATCTTTTATCAATTAAATTATAACAAATTGCATAATAATGACCACTATGTAAACCGCCTTCATGTATAGTTAGTCCAATTAATTTATAATTTGTATTTTTTATATATAATATATCATCATATTTTATAAATGTATTTATTTTATTGTTTTTATCAAACCTTTTTAATTGAATAATTAAGAATTTAGGTATTTTTATTAATATTTCTTTGTTTATTGCTCCTACTTGTTTACATTTATCACATTTCCAATCATCAATTGATTCATTTTTTAATTTATTATCTAAACATTCTTTTACACTATTTAAATTTTTTATATATAAACTATAAATCATAAATGGTTCATATCTATCTGTAAAATAATTACAATGTTTACAAGTTGTTGTTAATTTTAATTGTGAATAAAAATTTTCAATAATTAAAGAATTATCATCTTTAAAATGATTATGCCATTCTTTATCGCTTTTATTTAATTTTTTTAATTTACATTTTTCTTTTATAGTTTTATGTAAATGATCAAATAAAATAGTTAAAAATTCTTCTACATCATTTTGATTAAAAGAATAAAAATTATAATTACTATTTATAATTAAATTTTGAAATGATTTTATAAAATATTTGATATCTAATACATTATTTATTTTATTATCCCATATTTCATTATTTACTTTTAACCAATTTTTCATTAAATCAGAATTATCTTTTGATTTGTCATAAACTTCTCTTAATTTATTGTTTAATGGATGAAAAAATAATAAATGAGACAAACATTGCACAACTGAGTTTAAATAACAAGTTGCACCATAGTTATTAATTCCTTTATTTCCACTTACAATATCCATTTATATATAAACTATAAATTATTATTAATATATTTATATTACTTTATATTAATTTACATATAAAACTTTTCCCATACCAGACATAATTCTTAATATATTGTAATTTCTTGCATATACTCTTAAATATTGTTGTTTTATTTTTAAATTTTTTAATTTAATACTTACATCGCCTAATGCAGAAAAATTAACAGTTCCTGTGGGTTGATGTTCTTCTGGTTTAAAAGCAAATGAATGAACAAAAATAGAATCTCCTATTTTTTGTTGTTCACTATTATAAACATCTGCATAATTTATAAATCCTTCACAATTTGTAGATATAATACTATTATCATATATATTTCCTATTCCTGTATGTTTTTCCCATATTTCACGTCTAGAAAAAAAATTAAGATGTTTGTCTGTATAAAATATTTCATTTCCATTTATTTCAAATGTTAATTTAGGATCTATACCAATGCTTGGTATTGTACCTATTTGATAATAATTATTAGTATCCATTAGAGTAGTATCTAAAAGTTCATTCCAATTTAAAGCAAATATTAATTCTTTAACTGGATGATAAAATTTTAAAGGTAAATTAACTGTTCCTATTGTTAAATCAAATTCATTTAATTGTACTTGTTCAATTAAATATTCATGTGTGGTTTGAGCAAACCGTCTTCTTTCTTCGGTATCTAATAAAATATAATCACAATATAATTCAAAATTAAATTCTTCTAAATTTAAATCTGGTGGTACAAATTTTTTATCTTGAAATTCTATTATTAATTCTACTACATCATATTGTAAAGCAATTAAAGGTAATGCTAATCCTGTATTTCTACAAAACCAAAATGGTATGGGTATTTGTATTTGTCCTAATATTTTTTTGTCTTTTTTAGTACCTGTTACACCACAAGCACATGTTAACTGTTGATATTTGTTAAAATCTGATATATTATTTAAAAGGTCTGTTACTATATTTTTATTTGGTATCATATAATTTGTCATAGAGTGTGGATTTCTATTTAAATTTTGTTCCGTTAGTCTACTCCATACTTCCATATAATGACCATATATTCTATCAACCATAGAACCACCAACTAAACATTCTATATATTTGAATATATAATGTCCAAAATTAGATGGAAAATAATGTTGTTTATTATTAGTTAAATTAACATAAATTTTAGATAATAAATCACCATCACGACTTAATTTAAATTTTCTTCGTTTACCAAATCCAACATCCACTTCTACACTTTGTTTTGTAGTTATAATTGTAAAATTTGTAGTTCTTCTATAAACAGATCTAAATAAAGATATTTGAGGATTTCCTGTAATATATTCATCCATATCTCCTTTATTTATTAATTGTAATAATCCACCTGGCATATTTATTTATATAATATATTTAATTTATTATTTATTTATATATTAATTAGAATAAGCCAATCCACCCATACCAGACATAATTCTTAATATATTGTAATTTCTTGCATAAATCATTAAATTTTGAGCGGCCCCAACAACAGAATGGTGTTCATCTTGTTGTGTACCTTTTAATTTTTTAAAATATAATTTAGCACTATCAATTCTAGAAAAATTACATGATCCTGATGGTTGGTGTTCTTCAGGTTTTAAAGCAAATGAATAAATACCTATAGAATCATATATAGGATAATCATCATTTAAACCATCCTGGGGTGTAGGTTCATTTCCTATTCTTAGACCATCTGTATTTTCTATAAATGTTGTTCCATATAAATTACATATAGCATCATGATATTTCCAATTTTGAGTTCTTGTAAAATAATATAATGGCATATCTGCTTGAAATCTATCTAATCCATTTAATTTTAAAGTTATATTTGATTTAACATCACCTAAACCAGGTAAACAACCATTATAATCCCAGTCCCAAGAAAATATTAATTCTTTTATAGGATGATTAAAATTTAAATCAGCTGTAAAATCAGCTATTTCATGTGTTGCATTAGGTATACTTTTTAAATCTACTGTTTTTTCATATCTTTGTACTTGTTCAATTAAATATTCATGAGGTACTTGAGCAAATCGTCTTCGTTCATCTGTATCTAAATAAATATAATCTATCCATAATTCTAAATTATCTTTAATATCTGGTAATTTAAAATGATAATCATTACTCCCATCGTCTTTTTTATTTACATTAAATACTTCTCCATGATGTAATTCTTGTTCAGTTTTTAATTGGATTTTTAATTTTACTTCATGATATTGTAAAGCAATTAATGGTATAGATAATCCAGGAAATCTACAAAACCAAAAAGGCAAAGGAACTATTAATCTTTGAGGTATATTATTTTCCTGTTCTTTTATTTTATAATAGTTGCTATAACTATTCCATGTTTCCGCACTACTGCCTTCTAAATAATAAACACCCCCTGAACCACTTAATTGTTGATATTTTGTTAATGGAGTTTGCATATGAGTACTATAAACACCAACATTTCCACCATTATTTTTTTCTGTTAATCTTGCCCATAATTCCATATAATGACCATATAATCTATCTATTTTTTGTCCACCTATATCAATATCTATATAATCAAATAAAAAATTACCAAAATTATTAGGTATAGCATATTTTGTATTAGAACTCGATTCATCTTGAGCATTATCTAACTTAATGTTTATATAAATTTGACTTATTAAATCTCCATTTCTAGATATTGTTGTTGATAATTTATGCCCATAATTTACAGAACCATTTATATCTTGTATTACACATTCCATAGAAAAGTTTGTGTGACGTCTGTAAACAGACTTAAAAAACGTAATTTGAGGATTACCAGTTAAATAAACATCTTGAGCACCATATGCGACTAATTGCATTAATCCACCGCCCATTTATATTAATATATATAATATATATAATAAAATTATATTTAATAAAAGTTAAAAACGAAATAATAAAGTTAAATAAAGTAAACTATTTAATTGGAATAAGCTAATCCACCCATACCAGACATAATTCTTAATACATTATAATTTTTAGCATAAATTTCTACATTTTGCCAAGCATCACCACTTACATTAACTTTATTTGGAAAATTAAAATTCATAACAGCATTGTCAATTCTTGAAAAGTTGCAAGTTCCCGAGGGTTGATGTTCTTCGGGCTTTAAAGCAAATGAATAAACAAATATGTTACCAGCTCCCCTATTCGATGAGATGCTGCCCATCTCGCTTTCAGTTGCAGCATCTGCGTCTACCTGTCCTGTTAAAATCATACTAGTATTATTACGTCCATATGTATAATCATTATTAATTGTAAACATATTACCATAACCAGTATGATATCTATCTACTTGCCAACAGTTAAAATAGGTAGGATGTCTAGGTGTAAATCTATCTTGTCCATTTAATTGTAAACCTATAGTATCATGTTTACCCCAAACATTTAAAAAACTTTGAGCCGAGTTATTTGGGAATTGATTTTCTACTTCTGACTTACTATTAGTAAATATCCACATTAATTCTTTAACCGGATGATTAAAGTTTAATTCTACATTATTTTCTAATTTACCAGAATACGTTTGTATTTGTTCTATTAAATATTCATGACTTACTTGAGCAAATCGCCTTCGTTCATCGGTATCTAAATAAACATAAGTTACCCATAATTCCGGGTCTAAATGATAATAATGATCGCCAGGGTATGTTTTAAATGCACCAATAAACAGGGCTTTTATATCTTCTTTGTATGCATCAAATCCATCCATAATAAATTTAACTTCATGATATTGTAAAGCAATTAAAGGTAAAGCACACCCTGGATTTCTAGAAAACCAAAAAGGCATATTAAATATACCAAGTTGCTTCATTCTTTGAGTATTAATAATTGATGACTCATTTGTTGGATTAAACTCGAATAATCCATTATGTATATTTCTATACCTTTCAGAGAATCGATCAATTGTTTGACCTCCAATTTCTAATGTATATCTTAATTTTGCATTCATTAAACCATTAATAGCACGATCAATACTAGGGTAATTAATACCTTCGCCTCCGTCTATTGTTACACCAGTTAAAGTACCCATATTTTCTAAAAACATATCTAATATTAAATCACCATTTCTAGATACTGTCCAAGTTTTTGTTGTATTACCACCAGTTGACGATTGTTTTAAATATTCCATAGAAAAATTTGTGTGGCGTCGGTATACTACTTTAAAAAAAGTTATTTGTGGATTGCCAGTTAAATAAATATCTTGAGCTCCATATGCTACTAATTGCATTAATCCTCCACCCATAGTTATATATATATATATATAATATATTTTTTTTTGTTAAAAAACATAGAAATAAAAAAAATAAATAAATAAAATAAATAAAATAAATAAACTTAAAACTTAAAACTTAATTAGAATAAGCCAATCCACCCATACCAGACATAATTCTTAATACATTATAATTAATAGCATATACTTCTAAACTAGGTTGGAATGAATTATATTGTAAGCCATAATTAGTAGGATCATATGGGGGTATACTTAAGAATCCCGTACCATCTTGATAATTTTTAATTTTAAGAACTGTGCTATCAATTCTAGAAAAGTTGCAAGTTCCAGAAGGTTGATGTTCTTCGGGTTTTAAAGCAAATGAATAAACATGTGTACCACCTGTTCCTGGATATACACTTCCATAACCTGTATGGTGTTTCCATATTTGAGTACCCGTAAAATAATTTGCATTTTTTTCAGAAAATCTGTCTTGTCCATTTAATTCTAATATATAAGAAAATAATGCTTTATAATACTTGTTCGCCCCAGTTTGGAAGTTATCATTTTGATCTGGACCACCGGCGTCGTACCCTGCGTTTACATTTTCATAAAAATCTGTTGATAAAAATGGAAAACTAAAAGGCATATTATTTTTTAAGGCATAACCCCAAATTAATTCTTTAACTGGATGATTAAAGTTTAGTTTTACATTTACTTCATTATTTCTTAATTCCCAACCTTTCATATAGGTATCAGATGATTGTTCCGTATCTCTATTGTTCCAAACAATACTATTACTTTTCATTTGCACTTGCTCAATTAAATATTCATGGCTTACTTGAGCAAATCGTCTTCGTTCATCAGTATCTAAATAAATATAATCAACCCACATTTCAGGAGATTTCTTCCACAAGAAAGTGTAATCGTCATGATCTTTATGTTTCAAAAATAGTTTACTTAAAGGATGAGTAGACAATTTAATTTTAACTTCGTGATATTGTAAAGCAATTAAAGGCAAAGCACATCCTGGATTTCTACAAAACCAAAATGCTAAAGGAACATAATAATTACAATTCGGTTGTAATGAATTAGATACATACTCATCCTGGTGGTGGTCCCCAGAACCCGGTTTAGTTTTTAAATTATAATTACTACCAGTACCTGCTAATTTTTGAAACTTAGTAATACCATAAGGACAACCCCATTGATTTCTTTCAGTTAAATCACGATATACTTGCATAAAACGGCCATCTTGTCTATCTATTAATTGACCTCCAATTTCTAAATCTACTTGACGAACCATAGCATTTCCAAATCCATCTGTTAGTAATGGCTCAAATAAATCATCTACACTTTGCCAATCTACACCTTTTTTATGTGGTTCTAAAGTCAATGAATATTTTATGTATACACCTTGAATTAAATCTCCATTTCTAGAGATAGTACAAGATAAATCTCCTTCATCATCATATGTTCTTGGTAGTTTACCATTAAAATTTTGTCTAATACATTCCATAGAAAAATTTGTGTGGCGTCGGTATACTACTTTAAAAAAAGTTATTTGTGGATTGCCAGTTAAATAAATATCTTGAGCTCCATATGCTACTA